>RCNI01000887.1_pt1 | contig 17254 bp, 14 predicted proteins | sample 2041151 | NCBI WGS metagenome assembly RCNI01 (sample SAMN09708214, study PRJNA481090) | feces metagenome | isolation source: feces | place: Antarctica: Albino Rookery | reverse complement strand
AAGTGCCAGATTTCAATTTATCAGATTATGTTAAATGGAGTGTATGGATTTTCCATACACTCCATTTTGTTGCTATCGGAAACCTCCGGATTTGCCGGAGGAGGTGCCCCATAAAAAGCTTTAGCTTCAAGCATCGAGCGAAGCGAGCTACGAAACTACAGTCTAAGGAGTAAGGAGGTAGTAAGTAGAAAGTGCAGGTGCCCGTTTACGGGCGGCAGAGCAATCAATGCAAGCGAGAGATATTCAGTGCGTCTTAAGACGCTAGCCAGTAACAAGCCTTTCTAAGGCTTAATCAAGCCTCCGGCTTAGCCGGAGGCTTTGACTGATTTTAAGTGTTTCTCCAATTACTTCTATATCCGGCTTTACCATTAGTGTATCTCCTTTTTTATTTGAAGTCGGTGAAATCGAACCTGCGAAGGGTGTGTTAAACCTCTATAAAACAACAAAAGCGCAACTTTTTAAAGTTGCGCTTTTGTTTTAGGAGAAATTATTTAATAGTGAAGGATCTAGTAACGGGGGAAGCCATGTAGTTGCCGCCTGCAACGCTTACAGACTGTGTATAGCGACCGGGTTCGGTCGGTGCTGTGGAGGTGCTGGCATACGGACGACCGTCTGCTTTAACGCCGGTGTAAAGATAGCCGACAACGGACTGGTCAACAGCTTCGCCCTTGTAGGTGAGAGTTGCTGCAAAATCAAAGTTTGCGGCTTCTGCTGCGGGAATAGTTTTATCTTTGATTTCGCTGTTGAAGGTGAGTTTTACGCCTTCGGTTCTCATCTTAACAAGAAGAGCGCCGACGCCGACACCGGTTTCATAGTTGGGGTTGGTTGCAAGAGCAACAACGGTGTAAAGACCGGCAAGGTTGGGTTCGGTAAGGGTGATGTTGATTTTCTGCATTGTGGGCGGAAGCTTTTCTAAAACTTCCAAAACGGTTTTCATTGCGCCGAGGTCAATGTGGAAAATTCGAATTAAATCCTTCATTTCCTTGGAGTTCACAATCGCATTGATTTCGCCGAGGGTAATGCCGTTGTTGATGATGTCATCTACGGATCTGCCGACGATGAGCTTTACAATGGGGTTGAGAAGGTCGAGAAGGAAGCTTTCGGTGATGGAATCCGGAAGATCAATGAAGATGTTGCCATATTTGGAATTGGAAATGCCAACGTAAATGGTGAAGATTTCGAAGGGATCTTTGGAAGAAGTGGTGATGAAATCTGCCGGAAGCTTTTCATCGGCAAATTTGTTTGTGCTCTTTACGGTTACGTTGGTTTTTGCCTTGTTGATTACGATGGTTTTTTCTGCAGATGCAGAAGTATAGATAGAGTTGCCCTTGAAGGTAACACGAATCTGATGCTCGCCTGCGGAGATTGCCGGGTAATAGAGAAGAGCAAATGTGCCGCCCTGGAGCGGAACCCATCTCTTAATGCCGCCGGGTTTACCAGCTACAAGGTTTTCTGCGTAATATTCTACGGTGTAGTAATCCTCATTATAAGGGTGCTGATTGGGAAGAACAGAAGCTTTCCAATCAATGACAGTTTTGAAAATATCCTTTTTCATCGCTGCAGCATCACCGGTGTAAGTGATCGCTTTATTGGTGAAAGCAAGCTTTGCTTCTTTGCGAGGTGCATTTTCTACGGTAGCATAAAATTCAACGGTTGTACCGTGATAGCTTGCAGTTTCGGGAACAACCATTTTGAATCTGAACTGGCCACCTTCTGCAAGCGGTCTCTGGATATTGGTTGTATCTACGAAATTCAGTTCGTGCCAAATCGGAATCGTGCTTAAACGGGAAGCATCATAGAGGAAATCTACAGCTTCGTAGGTGAGAGAGCTCGGTGTAGATTTTTCTGCGTCAAAAACAGCATTGAAAAGGTCTTTCTTGAAACGTTCAAAGTGTGTGGAAAGGTCATCTTTAAGATAAAGCTTTACCACCGGAATGTTTTCCTTGAGAACGATTTTGGTGTCCGGAACATCTTTTGTAGTCTTGGTCAATCTTACAACGGTTTCGGTGCCTTTCAGACGAACGTTGTAAGTGCCTTCTGCGATGTCCTTAACCGCCGGATGGGTGTAAACGGTAAGAAGCTTTTTGCTTGTGAAGCCTTCTACACTGCCGTAAGCCCAGTTCTTTAAGAGACCGTTGTAACCGTCACAACCGTACTCCCATTCAAAAGCCTGTGCATCCTTGCCTGCCGGATTTGCAACTAAAGCTTTGAAAAGTGCATCCTTTACCTGCGCTGTGCTCATGTCTGCAGTGAGCTTTGCTGTGCCGTCCTTGAGCTTAACGCCATCGCTTGCAAATGCGGGAAGTGCAAAAACACTAAGCAGCATCAACAGCGAGAGAAGAAAAGAAAGGACTTTGCTTGTTTTATTGGTTTTTACCATGTGCTTTCTACTCCTTGTTGTTTGAATTTTGCTTGGGAAAATTTTGGTAAAATAGTAGCATAAATAAAATTACCGCACAATATTTTTTTTAGATAAAAATCAATTTTATTCAATGTGCACTATTTGAAAACCCCTGAATTGTTATATTGCAAAAAGAAACGTAACTATAAAGTGAAAGTTATAGAACCAAATCGTACAAACGGGAAAAAATCGTTCAAAGTGCACCTTTTTACAGGCGGAATATCGGCAATTCCTTAGTCAAAATGCACAAAAACTTACTGAACACAGAAGAGTAAAATGTTAAGCAAAGTGGAAGAACGTTTTTTAGGAAAAGCGCTTTTACCGAAAATATATATAAAAAAGGACCTCTCCGATTGGGAGAGGCCTTTTTGAAATTCTTTAGTCGATGCTTTGCATAAGCTCTAAGATAATGCCGTCGGGGTCTTTAAAATAGATGGCTTTACTTTTGCCGAAGCCCTGTGCGGTAAAATCGAAGGCCTGCGGTGCGGAAAGACAGGTCACGCCGTTTTCAACAAGATGTTTGTATTCCTTTTCAATATCATCGGTGCGAAAACAGATTTCCGAAATCGAGGTTTTGAAAAGATCGGCTTTGTCTTCTTGGGCATCCTCGCTGACAAACTGAATCAGCTCTAAAGGCGGTGCCATTAAAGCCTCACTGCCGTTTAAGTAAGCGACGCGGGCTTTGCAGTTCTTTCTTTGGAAGAGCAGGTCAGTTTCTTCACCCTCCATGAAAATCTCGCCGATATAGCGAAGGCCTAAAACATCTCTGTAAAAAGCGACGGAACGGTCTAAATCTTGCACCGTAACGCCGATATGCATCATTTCTTGAATCATAGAAACTCCTTTTAATTTTGGGTTGCAAACTGAAGATCAGCGACAATCGGGAAATGGTCGCTGGGATAAACACCGTCATAGGTGTCGGTTACGATTTTGAAATCCTTTACGGTAAAAGCATCTTTCGTAATCAAAATATAATCAATACAAGGATCGTCGAGATTTTTACCGTAGTTTTGATAGGTGCAGCCTTGGGGCGGATTTTCTAAGACATATTTACTGTCTAAGAAATTTTCGGTTGCTGCCTTGTAGGTTTCACTGCTTTCATCGGCATTGAGGTCCCCCATTAAAACTGCCGGCAGACCGCCGAATTCTTGAATCTTGTCGAGCACCACACCGATACCCTTGATTCTGGCTTCGTCGCTGACGTGGTCCAAATGCGTGTTGAATACAACGAAATCCTGCGTGGAGGCCTTATCTGTTAAAATCACATAGCTGCAAATGCGGTAGCATGCCGCACCCCAATCCTTGCTCATGACCTCCGGGGTTTCGGAAAGCCAGAACGAGCCTTTATCCTTTAAGGTATATAAATCCGTGCGATAGAATACCGGACAGCCTTCGGGCTGCGGGGTTTTGTCTCGATAGGTGAGTACGGAGTCATAATCCGGCAAAACATCGCAAAGGTAGGTGTATTGTTGGGGAGTGACCTCCTGGAAGCCGATGACGGTCGGCTGCACTTTTTCGAGATTTTGACGAATTAGGTCGGCACGGTAATACCAGTTGGTTTTGCCGCGGTCGGAAGGGGTAAAACAGCGCACGTTGCAGCTCATAACGCGCAGATTTTTGACTTCTGCATCCACTTTGACTTCCTGCTTGTGCGATTTGTAGTGCGGGTAATAGAAAAACATCGTGCCTAAAAAAATCAGCACAACGGCAAGAATACAAATAAAAACAGCTAACAAAATTTTTTGATACTTTTTCATTATGAATCCTCTCCTTTGCCCACATCATAGCACGAAAATTTAAAAAAGGCAAAGGAAATCCGAAAAATCTCAGAAAAGCAACAGGATTTAAAAAAATGTGGATTTTTAAGCCCTGTTTTAATCGGATGGCTACTGCGTTGCTTCTGCCTTGAGAAATATGGGGGTTTCTGCTATACTGATGCTATAAGAAGGAGATGATTTCATGCTACTTTCGGTGAAACTGGAGTTTTACGGCATCTGCTTTGTGGTATTGCTTATTCATATTTTTCTCTTGCGTGCCGCTTTTTATGCGCTTTGCGCCTGTGACGGCATGGAGAAAAAGGATGTCAAAGCCTATCTTCGTGAAAACGGCGGCATTTTTAGGGTATCGACCTTATTAAAAGAAGTGGAGTCCCATAACAGACAGCCTGCGATTTATAAAGAATTGTATTCGGAATTCAAAAAGCTGATGTTCGCGCTTATTCTGACTTTACTTACCGCGGTGGTTATCACGGTGGCAAAATCTCAAAATGTCGGAATTATCTGCTCAATGCTGCTACTTATGCTGAGCTTGATGCTTGATTCTATCGCTTTTTTTACCATAAAAACGGAAAAAGGGGTCCTCAGTGGGGAATGGATCGTGCAGAAGTCTGCGTTGGGTGAAGCTGAAAATAAGACCCGCGAAGAGAGCATGCGCCGCCGCTCCGTTGGGATAATCGTTGTGATGATTTTGATTACCATAGGGATACCTCTGCTCATGTTCTCGAGTGCAAAGAACGGCGGAAAACTACCGGGCTGGAGCACGGCGACACGCCCAATCTATCAAATTCTTGCCACAGCGCTCTATTTCTTTTCCTTGGCGGTTTTGAATTTTACGCTGTATAAGAAATTTTTTACGTCTCTTTCTCGTTATGCCGGGGTTACCAAAGAAGAAATCCTGGAAATCAAGGCACAATACATGCATATGGACAGTAGAGCGGCCAACCGCTATATGTGGGATAAAGTGATAAGCTTTATGCGGGAGCGTGCACAGGACAAACACGAATTTGGCTTGATGCTTCACTATACAAAAGCTACTTCCTTTCTTTCGGGTTTGGCCTCTTTTTGGATGCTCGCACAAATTTTTCTGCCGATTCCGGCTTTAACGCTCACTTTGGGGGTGGCATTCCCGATAGCGACACTTGTGGTTGCCGTGCTCGGCTTTCGGAAAAGTAAGAAATTTGAAGCGGCAAAAGGCTGTGCTTCGGAAAATTTCGAGGGCAAAAAAATTGTCTCTTCGGATATGGTGGGCTTTTTGGCTTCAGCTCTTTTGGCGGTTGCCTGTGTGTTGACAGTGGTGTTAGGACCTCGTTATGCAAAGCCGCCCACCCAGCCGCAAAATCCGAACGACGAGGTGCAAATCGTTGTACCGGATGCTGAACAAGCGGTGCAAACGGAGCCGACAAGCCTTTCGGAAGAACAAGCTTTCTTAAACAGCTTGCCCAGACCGTTTTATCGAATGTTTACATCCTATGCGTTTGAAATGGAAGATTGCGCCGCCGAAGTAAAAACTGCGGCAGGGGACTATACTGTGCTTTCTTCTGCCGGCGGCAAGCTTGGCACTTTAGAAGTGCAGTGCTGTGAGCTTCGCTCGCACGAAGCGGCCAAACAGGTGCAGGAGAATTGGAAAAACATGCTGATGCAGCGTTATGGGCTGGAGGAAAGTGCTGTCAGCTACAAAGAAGAGGCAGATTTTGATTTGCACGCCGCGATTATGAATGCCGAAAAAGGCTATGTGGTGGTTTTTTCTTTCCAAAATACGGTGACCTGCGGCTCTTGTGATTACGAAGAAAAAGAAAAACTCGAGGCGGTGTTAACCGACCTTTATTACGCTTTAGAAGATTAAAAGAAAAAGGCTGTCTCTTTCGAGGAGACAGCCTTTTTTAGAATGTGCAGGCAATTAGATGCCACGTTCTTCCATGATAATATTGATTTCATTTTCGTTGATGCCGACCATAGCTTCACCGAGGTCTTCGGAAACTCTGGCAATGAGATCGGCATCCTTATAATTCTTGACGGCTTCCACAATGGCTTTTGCACGTTTTTCGGGATTGCCGGATTTAAAAATACCACTGCCAACGAATACGCCTTCTGCGCCAAGCTCTACCATGAGTGCCGCGTCTGCCGGAGTAGCAACACCGCCGGCGGAGAAGTTTGCAACGGGAAGCTTGCCATGATTGTGTACATATTTTACAAGTTCAAAGGGTACTTCATACTGCTTTGCCGCTTCAAAAAGTTCGTCGTCACGAAGTACGGTTAAAGCACGCATTTCCTTTTGAATGGTACGCATATGGCGGACAGCCTGTACAACGTCACCGGTACCAGCTTCCCCTTTGGTACGAATCATTAAAGCGCCTTCTTGAATTCTTCTGAGTGCTTCACCGAGGTTTCTGGCGCCGCAAACGAAAGGCGTTTTGAATGTGGTTTTATCTACATGATAGACATCATCGGCAGGGCTTAAAACTTCGCTTTCATCAATGTAATCAATGCCGATCGCCTCGAGAATACGCGCTTCTACAAAATGACCGATTCTGCATTTTGCCATAACTGGGATTTTAACTGCTTCTTGAATACTACGGATCATCTTGGGGTCACTCATTCTGGAAATACCGCCTGCGGCACGAATGTCTGCAGGGATTCTCTCGAGTGCCATAACCGCGGATGCACCCGCAGCTTCTGCAATCTTTGCCTGTTCGGGCGTGGTAACGTCCATAATTACGCCGCCGCGTAAACTGTCGGTTAAGGCGATAGCCGCCTTTCTTTCTGCTTCTGTCATTGTAAAACACTCCTTTTTCTTGCTTTTCTTAAAAAGTATGTTATGATTATACTATAAAACTGTACACTAAAAAATACACAGATTTTATTATTTTTATAAGGATAGTTAGGAAGCAGAAGCATGATTTATGATTTTATCAGTTTAGAAAAAGAAGGCGGAATACCACTTTGCACGCAGCTTTATAAGGGCATTAAACAGGCGATTGACGAGGGCAAAATGCAAGTGGGGGAAAAAGCACCCTCTATTCGGCTTGCGGCGACAGAGCTTGGAATTAGCCGCACTACGGTAGAAACGGCCTATATTCGACTTTGTAACGAAGGCTATTTAGACAGCCGTCCGCAAAGCGGCTATTTTGTACAAAACAAGCCAAAGCCTATGTGCTCTGCTTCAGAAAAAACAATACAAGCACAAAAGACCATTCGTTACGATTTTGCTTCCGGACGCATTGATGAAGCGGCGGCGGATACCGTCCTTTGGCAAAAATGTGTACGCCGTGTGCTCCACGAATCGGGAGATTTGGTTTCCTATGGAGAGCCACAGGGAGAGCGCCTTTTGCGCGAAGCGATTGCCGACTATGCCTATGCGGCACGTGGCGTATCCGCAAACCCCGACAATATTGTGGTCGGCGCAGGTACACAGCTTCTTTTAACGCTCTTTTGCAGTCTGTATCCCGAAAAGGGTGTAATTGCTTTGGATGCGCCCGGCTTTAAACAGGCAGAACGTATTTTTAGAGATTACGGTTTTAAAACGGTGTTTGTGCATACGCGAAAAGATAAACCGCTCTCGAAACAGCTGGAAGAACTTGGCGCTAATATTTATTTGTATACGCCTTCTGCCTATTCCAAAAAAGATTTAAAAACGCTCAAAAGGTTTCGTAGAGATTTACTTTCCTGGGCAGAACAGGATGAAAAACGACTCATCCTAGAAGATGACTATAACGGCGAATTCCGGTATACGGCACGTCCTGTGCCGGCTATGCAGCAAGCAGATACAAAACATATTGTCTATTTTGGCAGCTTCTCCAAGCTTTTGCTCCCGTCTGTGCGTATCGCCTATATGGTGCTTCCCGACAGCCTACTTTCGACTTATCATAGGCGTGTACAGGATTATAACCCCACGGCGAGCAAACTGGAGCAGCTGGCACTCACTGCGTATATTCAAAACGGATTTTTAGAAAAGCATTTAAGACGGCTTAAAAAATTGTATTATTATAAAAGCAAAGCGCTCGTTTCGGCTATGGAGCAGTATTTCGAGGGAGACTTAAAACGTATTTCGGTTTTAGAATCCTCCCTTTCTGTAGTTGCGCATTTAGAAACAAAACTTTCTGACGAAGAAATTTTTCTGCGTGCCGCTTCTAAAGGCATTCGCTTGGATGCGATTCGAAAAGGGCATATTTGGCTCAGCTTTGCGGGTATTCCCATAGAGGATTTAGAACCTGCGATAAAAATGCTTTCGGAAAGTTTACGGTAACAAAAAAAGCACTGCATTCCTTTACGGAGTGCAGTGCTTTTGATTTTTAATGTTTAGCCACGGACGTTGTAATCCTCAATAATGGCGTTCATAGCTTGGCAAAGCTTATAAACATAAATAAAGGGACCAACAATGATGAGAGAACCTAAAACATTCCAAAGCCAAAAGGTGCTGGCTGAGAAATTGTAATTGGCAATGTTGCGGCGTGCAAGTTCTGCACCGATTCTATTGCTCATTTTGTGGAACCAAACGATAGAAGCAATGCCACAGGTGATGGGCGAAATAAGAAAGAAAAGTAAACAATAATTCATGGTGGCTTTGCCGTTCTTGTTGCCACAAGCTGTATTTAATTTCTCTCCAAGGCTTGTGAAAAATACAATGCCATAAATGCCACAGGTCAAGAGATTAAATACAATGAATTTCCAAAGCTCGAAATTGGCCTTTAAAGGTACAATCGACGGCTGTGCATATACGGGATTTGCCGCTTGCGCATAAGCTTGAGTTGCATTGGGTGTGTAGGTTTGGTTTGTGTTGTTTTCCATAATTTTCTCCTCCTCCAAAAGCAAATATTTATTGCTTTCGAATAATTATATACAAAATATATTAGACTGTCAAGAAAAAGTTTATCGAAAAATGTAAAGAATAGTTCTGCATAGGAAAAAAGTTCTAAATGCCTCTCGTAAAAGCATATGTTAAAGCGGATAGGGGGCTGTGAAATGCATTATTTTGTTTGGACGAAACGCTCGATGTTTGTGGGGCTTTGTCTCTTTCTTTCTGCCGCATTGGTGGTGGGTGGCGTCCTTAATCGCTATGCGGCAGTGGAAACGGCGAAAACAGAGGGAAAGAAAATTCCCGTTTACGCCGTGGAAACCGCCGAGCCGAAAATTGCTATTACCTTCGATGCGGCATGGGGCGCAGACGATACCGACGTGCTTCTTTCTATATTAGAGGAATACAATGCCAAAATCACTGTGTTTGCGGTGGGGGATTTTGTACGCAAATATCCGGATGCCATTCAGAAATTCCATGCGGCAGGGCACGAGATTGCCAATCATTCCAATAAGCATACGCTCTACAGCAAGCTTTCCGAGGGGGATATTCAAAAGGACATCGAAGCCTGCAATGCGGCAATCGAAAAGGTGACAGGCGAAAAGCCGCACCATTTGCGCGCACCGTCGGGCGATTATACCGAAAGCTCCATGCGCGCGGCGGAAAAGCTTTCCATGCAAACCGTGCAGTGGTCCGTGGATAGTCTTGACTGGCAGGGACTTTCCGTGGAGGAAATTGTGGCGCGTGTGACGAATGCGGCAACGAATGGGTCGATTGTGCTTTTTCACAATGATGTCAAAAACACACCCGAAGCTTTGCGACAGGTGCTTCAAAAGCTTTCCAAGCGCGGCTTTTCGTTTGTCACTGTAGAGGAGCTTTTATATAAGGAAAACTATCGGATTGATTTTGCAGGAAAGCAGTCGAAGCTCCCCGAGGGATGAACATGAATTTCGGCCGTCTTAATGCCGAAAAAAGCTACTCGATTTTGGGTAAAATCACAAATTTTGTTACGGGAAAAATTTATGATATGAAAAAATAAGCAAAAAGAAACAAAAAAAGAAAATGTCTCTTGTGAAAAATTGCCCTCACAAGGGACTTTTTGTTATTTTTCTGTCGATTTTTGTAACAAAGTGCACAAACGGCTGTAACACACTTATGAAAAATTTTATAAAAAGTGCTTGTAAAACGTTTCTTGATTTGTTACAATAAAGAATATAAAACCAGAGTGAGGTAGTGTATATGCCGAAAAATATGAAAAAAGTGCACACGGAGCATGAAGTTCCGCTTTATCTGTTCCACGAGGGCAGCAATGCGCGGGCTTACGAATATTTCGGTGCACACCGAAAAGATAAAGATACCGTTGTTTTCCGCGTTTGGGCACCGCACGCTGTAAGTGTCAGCGTAGTGGGTGACTTCAACGAATGGGATGCCACAAAGGATGTGATGCAGCTTCTGCCCGACAGTGACGGCGTTTGGGAAGCGGCTGTAAAGGGCGTCAAGCTTTATGACGGCTACAAATACAGCATCGAAACCAAGAGCGGGCAGACCTTGATGAAGTGCGACCCCTATGGCGTACATATGGAAACCAGACCCGGCACGGCAACGAAATATTATGAGATTGAAAATGTCTATGACTGGACGGATGACAAGTGGGTTGCCGACCGTCAGAAAAAGGATGTTTACAAATCCCCTGTCAATATTTACGAAATGCACATGGGCTCTTGGAAGCAGTATCCCGACGGAAACTTCTATTCCTACCGCAAAATGGCGGACGAGCTGATTCCCTATTTAAAGGAAATGAACTACACCCACGTGGAGTTCATGCCCTTGACGGAATATCCCTTCGACGGCTCTTGGGGCTATCAGGTGACTGGCTACTTTGCCGCAACCTCCCGTTACGGCACACCCGAGGATTTAATGTATCTCATAGATGCTTGCCACAAGGCAGGCATTGGCGTGATTTTAGACTGGGTTCCGGCGCACTTCCCGAAGGATGCGCACGGTCTGTATGAGTTTGACGGCGAGCCGCTTTACGAATATGCCGACCCCAGAAAGGGCGAGCATTATTCCTGGGGCACTAGAGTATTCGACTACTCCAAAAACGAAGTTCGTTCGTTCTTGATGTCGAGTGCCGTGTTCTGGCTTCGTGAATATCACATCGACGGTCTTCGTATCGACGCCGTAGCTTCCATGCTCTATCTCGATTACGACAGAGAAGAGGGACAGTGGATTCCCAACAAAAACGGCGGCAATGAAAACTTAGAGGCCGTGGATTTCTTACAGAAGCTCAACGAAAATATCTTTAAGGATTACAGCTACGCCATGATGATTGCTGAAGAGAGCACCTCTTGGCCGATGGTTTCCAAGCCCGTTTATATGGGCGGCTTGGGCTTCAACTTCAAGTGGAATATGGGCTGGATGAATGACATCCTGCGCTATTTCTCCTTAGACGGTTATTTCAGAAAATTCAATCATGATTGCATTACGTTCTCGATGTTCTATGCGTTCTCGGAAAACTTTGTTCTCCCGATTTCCCATGATGAGGTCGTACACGGCAAGAAGTCTTTGATTGATAAAATGCCCGGCGATTACGATGAGAAGTTCGCCGGCGTCAGAGCTTTCATGGGTTATATGATGGCGCACCCCGGCAAGAAGCTTATGTTCATGGGTCAGGAGTTCGGTCAGTTCATCGAGTGGAATTACGAAAAAGGTTTGGACTGGGTGCTTTTGGATTTCCCGAAGCACAAAGCACTCCAAACCTACTTTAAAGAGCTGAACGCCTTCTATAAAAAGAATCGCCCGCTTTGGGAGGTGGATTATTCTTGGGAGGGCTTCTCTTGGATTTCCTCCGATGATAAGGATAATTCCGTGATTGCCTTTAGACGAATCGATGAAAAGGGTCACGAGCTGATTGCCGTTTCCAACTTCACTACAGTGGAACGCGAGAATTACTGTATCGGCGTTCCGAAAAAAGGCAACTATAAGGTCGTCTTTAATTCTGATGACGAAGCCTACGGCGGCACCGGCAAGGGCGACAAGGAAAAGATTTTGGCAAAGCCCGTAGCCATGCACGGCTTCGAGCAAAGTATTTCTTTAGACTTACCGCCGCTTTCGACAATCTATTTAAAGAAAACAAGATAAAATAAGAAAGATCGCTGCTTTATGTAGCGTAACCCTAAAGGAGGAATTATATATGGCACGAAAAGTAGAGTGTCTGGCAATGCTTTTAGCCGGTGGACAAGGCTCCAGGCTTGGCATTTTGACCAAGAACATCGCAAAACCCGCAGTACCCTATGGCGGCAAATACAGAATCATTGATTTCCCGCTTTCCAACTGCGTCAATTCCGGTATCAATACCGTAGGTGTTTTAACACAGTATCAGCCCCTTGAACTCAACGATTATATCGGCAACGGCCAGCCGTGGGACTTAGACAGAGCCAACGGCGGTGTGCACGTTCTTTCCCCTTATCAGCAGATTAAGGGCTCGGAATGGTATAAGGGCACAGCAAATGCGATTTACCAAAACATTAACTTTATTGACCGCTACAATCCCGAATATGTAGCCGTTCTTTCCGGTGACCACATCTATAAAATGGATTATTCCAAGATGCTCGATTACCACAAGGAAAAGAATGCGGCTTGCACCATCGCAATGCTCGAGGTGCCGTGGGAAGAGGCTTCCCGCTTCGGTCTTATGATTACCGACGAGGACAACAAGATTCTCGAATTCGAGGAAAAGCCGAAGAACCCGACCAGCAACAAGGCTTCCATGGGTGTTTACATCTTCACATGGAGCAAGCTTCGTCAGTATTTGATTGACGACGAAGCAAAAGCCGACTCCAGCAATGACTTCGGTCACGATGTGATTCCGGCAATGCACGAAGCCGGTGAGCGTTTATACGCTTATCTCTTTGACGGCTACTGGAAGGATGTCGGTACAATCGACAGCCTTTGGGAAGCAAACTTAGACCTTTTAAATCCGAAAGTGGATTTAGACCTTTCCGACCAGAGTTGGAAGATTTACTCCAAATCTCCGTCTGCACCGCCGCACTATATTGCCGGTTGTGCAACCGTGGAAAACTCCATGATCGGCGAAGGCTCTCAAATCTACGGCGATTTGGATTTCTCCATTCTCTTCTCGAATGTTACCGTCGAGGAGGGCGCTGTGATTCGCGATTCCATTATCATGCCCGGTACGGTGATTAAAGCCGGCGCTACCGTGCAGTATGCGATTGTCGCTGAAAATGCGGTCATCGAAGAAAATGCGGTGGTCGGTCAGCGTCCCGAGGATGTAGAAAACAGAGACGACTGGGGCGTTGCCGTCGTCGGCAACGGTGTTACCGTACATAAGGGCGCACATGTTGCACCCAAAGCAATGGTTGACCAAGATGTAGAGGAGGCGTAACTATGAACGGCAACAATATTTTAGGCATTATTTATTCCAATATGTATGACGAGTGCCTCAGCGAAATCACAGGACTTCGCACCATGGGCTCCGTACCCTTCGCAGGCCGTTACCGCCTCATCGACTTTGCTCTTTCCGATATGGTAAACAGCGGCATCGAAAAGGTGGGCGTTATTACCAAGAGCAACTACCAGTCCTTAATGGATCACCTCGGCACAGGTAAGCCGTGGGATCTTTCCAGAAAAAGCGAAGGTATGTTCATTTTGCCGCCGTTCTCTTCGGCAGGCAACACCGGTCACTATAGAGGCCGCGTAGAAACATTACAGGGCATCATGGGCTTCATCGCCCGCTCCAACGAGGAATATGTGCTCCTTTCCGACTGCAACACCGTCATCAATATTGACATCAATGCACTCGGCAATTTCCATATGGAAAAAGGCGCAGATATTACCGTGGTTTACAAAGAAGGCGTAGTGCCGAAGCTCGACAGCATGATGACCTTTGATTTTGATGAAGACGGCAGAGCGACGAAAATTGCCGTTTCTCAAAACGAGACCGGCGAAGCCAAATATTCTCTCAATATGATTTTAATGAAGCGCTCCCTCTTACAGCGTCTCATTAACGAAGCGGAAAGCCTCAACAAAACCTCCTTCGAGCGTGATGTTATACAGGCTAATGTAGAAAAGCTTCGCATTTACGGCTATGAGGCAAAGTTCGCCAGAATGATTGATTCTCTCCAGAGCTATTTCAATGTCAGCATGGAGCTTTTAAACCCGCAGAATTGCCGCGATCTCTTTAACGATGATAGACCGATTTATACCAAGGTTCGTGATGATATGCCCGCCATTTACCGCTTAGGCTCCAAGGTGAAAAACTCTTTGGTAGCCAGCGGCTGCATCGTAGAGGGCGAAGTGGAAAACTCCATTCTCTTTAGAGGTGTTCGCGTTGAAAAGGGCGCTGTGATTAAGAATTCTATCGTGATGCAGGGCGGCTATGTGGCTTCCGGCGCATCTCTTAACTATACCATTGCCGATAAGAGCGTAGTTATTACCCCCGGTAAGACCCTTTCCGGTGCAGAAAACTATCCGGTTTTTGTCGGTAAGGGCATTGTAATCTAAGAAATCAAGACTTTGGCGCAAAAAATGAGGTGTTAAAGAATGAAAGTTTTATATGTATCGAGTGAAGCGCTTCCCTTTATGGCTTCGGGCGGACTTGCCGATGTGGCAGGTTCTCTTCCCAAGGCGCTCCGTAAAAGACTCATCGGCTGCCGCGTGGTTATGCCGATGTATGACGGCATCAAGCAGGAATTAAAGGACCAAATGACCTTCCTCACCAGCATTTCCGTTCCGGTTGCCTGGAGAAGACAGTATTGCGGTATCTTTGAAGCCAAGTGCGACGGCGTAATTTACTATCTTTTAGATAATCAGTATTATTTCAAGCGTGACGGTATTTACGGTTATTACGATGATGCAGAGCGTTTTGCGTTCTTCTCCAGAGCCGTGCTCGAAATGATTCCGCATATCGGCTTCAAGCCCGACATTATCCACTGTAATGACTGGCAGTCTGCACTTACACCGCTCTATTATAGCACGATGTATGCGACTCGCGAGGGTTATGAGAATATCAAAACCGTGTTTACGATTCACAATATTCAGTATCAGGGTACCTACGGCAAAGAGCTTATCTCCGAGGTTTTAGGCCTTCGAGCCGAAGATACCGGCCTTATTGAATATGACGGCGACGTAAACTTCATGAAGGGCGCGATTGAAACCGCAAACCGCGTGACCACCGTCAGCCCGTCCTATGCCAACGAGATTCTCGACCCGTGGTATGCACACGGTCTGGACCCGATTTTGCGCGACCGCTCGTTCAAACTTTCCGGCATCCTCAACGGTATTGATGTAGATAACTACAATCCCGAAACCGACAAGGATATTTTTGCGAACTACTCCGCAGATAATTTTGCTAAGAAAGCGGTTAATAAGAAAGAACTCCAAAAACTCATGGGACTTCCCCAGAGAAAGGATGTTCCGGTTATCGGTATGGTTTCTCGTTTGGTCGGCCACAAGGGCTTAGACCTTTGCAAGGCGGTTTTGGATGAGCTTTTAGCCACCTCCGACGTGCAGATGGTTGTGCTCGGCTCCGGCGAGTGGCAATACGAGGAATTCTTTAAGCAGTTAGCGGCAAAATATCCCGACAAATTCGCCGTATATATTGGCTTTGTTCCGCCGCTTTCCAGAAAGATTTATGCCGGCGCAGATATGTTCTTAATGCCGTCCAAGAGTGAGCCTTGCGGTCTTTCGCAAATGATTGCGCTTCGCTATGGTACTATCCCGATTGTTCGTGAAACCGGCGGCCTTCGTGACAGCATTCACGACAGCGGCGACGGCGAGGGCAACGGCTTTACCTTTGCCAACTACAATGCCCATGAAATGCTTTATACCATTCGCAGAGCCATGGAAGGCTATGCACAGCCCAAGGGCTGGAAGATTCTTGTGGAAAGAGCCATGCGCTGCGATAACAGCTGGGGCAAATCCGCTAATGAATATATCAAGCTCTATAAGGCACTTTTGAAAGAGTAATTTAAAACTACATAAGAAAAGCACCATGCAAAAGGCATGGTGCTTTTTAGTCCTTTCAAATAAGGTTATAAAAATAAAGACGGGGAACCCTTGTGAGGGGTTCCCCGATTTCTTTTGTTGTTCAAATTTTAATTTAGGAAACGCTTGCGTGGCTCATAATGCGAAAAATCCGATGGCACCAAGCCCGATGCCGATAGCGGCGCCGCAAAGGACGTCTTTGGGGTAATGTACACCGCCGACAACGCGCATGATGGCGAGCAAAACACCGATAACAGTTAAATAAATGCCCATGGGGATGCATATATAATAGTAAGCCATGGCAATCATAAATACGGAAAAGACATGGCGGCTCGGGAAGGATTCTCCTTTTTTCTCCTTCGGCAAAAGCGGCTTGAATTTAAGTTTTTCATAAGGTCGCGGCGTATTCAACAGGCGACGGAAAACACTGACTGCCGCAAAGGTAAAGGCAGGCACTAAGAGACAGCGCCAAACCCGAAAATCTCGTAGGATAGAGAGATAGAGCAGTAAGGAGGGGTAAGAAAGATAAACCAACCCCGTTAAAATATGCTCTGCGGTAATAAAAAGTTTCGTTCTTTTTCGGCTCTTTTGAAATGGTGCAGAAAGCTTACTGTACATTTCCTTAGTCATTCCACAAACCCCTTTCCCCCAATGCACACACAATGTACCACAAGCCCTAGATTTTGTCAAGAAGCGGCAATGGATTCTTCTAGAATATTCTATAGCCGAAAAGGGGAGAGTGTTCCGAACCAAGCAGAAAAAGAAATTCGCAAAAATGCTTGCAAATTTTTGCCGTTTCATATATAATAAAAAAGCTGTAAACTTCATAGGCTACTGTGGCTCAGTTGGTAGAGCAGCTGATTCGTAATCAGCAGGTCGGCGGTTCGAGTCCGCCCAGTAGCTCCAGTCGAGAACCTCGACGCGTAAGTCGCGATGGGGTTCTCTTCTTTTTTATATACAGCTTCCGCGAATGGAAAATAGAGATAAAAGAAAAAGAGATGCGCTTTTGCGTATCTCTCTTTTTTTGTAGGTCGTAGAAATCGGACTCGAACCGCCCCGTCCATCTCGCGACGGTTTGCCGCAGGCAGAGGAGCGAGGGACATAAAATGGCGAAGGATTGCGGGGCAATCGAACGAAGCGAAGCTTCGAGTCCACCCAGTAGCTCCAGCCGATAGCCTCGACGCGCAGGTCGCGAAGGGGTTCTCTTCTTTTTTGTACAAAGCTTCCGCGAAAGGGAGATAGAGATAAAAGAAAAAGAGATGCGCTTTTGCGTATCTC
>RCNI01000885.1_pt1 | contig 17297 bp, 17 predicted proteins | sample 2041151 | NCBI WGS metagenome assembly RCNI01 (sample SAMN09708214, study PRJNA481090) | feces metagenome | isolation source: feces | place: Antarctica: Albino Rookery | reverse complement strand
TTTGCGGTGGTGTCAACGGGCTTGGGAGTGCCGAACATAACGTCGGAGAACTCGGTGCCCATCATGGAGCCGCCCCAGCCGTCGGACAGGCCTGCACGCAGAGCCTGACGGATCAGAGCCTCAGCCAGAGAAGAACAGCCCATGTGGGTCATGTGCATAGCGGTAGAGACCTCGCGGTCGATTGCACGGGGGGTGATCTCAGCGGCTTCCCACAGATCCTGGGTGTGCTGAGGAGGACGCTTTGCGAACTTCTGAGTGCCAAAGGGGAAACCATACTCCAGCAGACCGATTTCAGCCATTTCGTGAGCCAGATCATAGATGTCCTTACCTTCGGTCTCAACGCCCCATTCCTTAGCGATGCGGATCAGCTTTTCGGGGTCCTTGACCTGATAGTTGCCGCCTTCCTTGGTCTGATGCAGGGTGTGCATGATTTCACGGCCGTGGTCGGAGTGTGCGGCGGTACCGCCAACGGTAAAGCGCAGATAGTTACGAGCGACGATGCCATGAACGTCACAGCCACAGATACCTCTGGGGCTCTTGGGGGTAATACGGCAGGGACCCATGGAGCAGATACGGCAGCAGGTGCCTGCTTCGCCGAAGCCACAATGGGGGGTCTGATTCTTGACCCGCTGCTGCCAGGTGTCAGCGCCGACCTTCTTGCCATTTTCAAGCAGAGAGTTGGTGGCAGCTTCCATCTCCTCGACAGTAGTTAAAGTTGCCCAATCCTTCAAAGTGATTTCCTCCTATAAAATGATTTTTCATTAAACAATATATTCCAGTAGGAATTATAAAGAACATATTGATATCGATTGTATTTTATCAATTAGATGTACAAATGTCAATTGTTGAAATGCCCGATAAGTGAGGGATTTTAGCATCCCCCTACAGGGGATTTTGATTTATTCGCACAGAAGTGATTCAAAGACGGTGTAAATGGCCACATTTTGCGTTAATCGGTTGACTTTGCCGTGACGATAGATTACAATAAATGACAGACCGATAAACGGTCTGAAATATTTATTCTCTATTATTTAGGGGGATTATTTGCTATGAAAAAGCTTATCGCACTTGCACTGGCCAGTGTAATGGTTCTTTGTATGCTCGCTGGCTGCAACTCTGACACGAAGAAGGATGACGAGAAAAAATCAGATCTGACTGTGGCTCTGGTGGTTGCCGGCACCTTTGGTGACCGTTCTTTCTATGATTCTTCCAAGGAAGGCTGCGAACGGCTTGCAGCTGAGGGAATCAACGTTAAGCATATCGAATGCAACAACGCAGATCATGCACAGCAGATTCACAACGCAGCAGACGTTGCTGACGTCGTGGTTCTGGTTGGTTGGGAGTTCTACGAGGTGGAGGCTATCGCTCCCGAGTATTCTGACACCAAGTTTATCTGGATTGACAATGCAACCAATGCGCCTGTGGCCAATGTGCTCAATATTACATATGCACAGAACGAAGGCTCCTTCCTGGCCGGCTATATTGCTGCCAAGATGAGCAAGACCGGCGTTGTTGGCGCTGTGGGCGGCGAGGATTCTGCAACCATCAATGACTTTATTGTGGGCTACAAGCAGGGCGCTCAGTACGCTAACCCCAATGTGGCTGTGGAAGTTCAGTATGCAGGTACTTATGACGATCCCACTGTGGGTAAGGAATGTGCACTGACTCTGCATGAAAAAGGCGCTGACGTTGTATTCCAGATCGCTTCCAAGACCGGTGACGGTGTCTTTGAGGCAGCTTCCAAGGGCGGCTTCTATGCCATCGGCGTTGACTCCGATCAGAAGTATATTGCAGAGGACACCATTATCTGCTCTATGTGCAAGAAGGTCGGCGACTCTGTCTATGAGGCTGTAAAGCAGTACCAGAAGGAAGGCGAGAACTGCACCCTGTGGGGCACCACCTGGATTGCAGATATGGCTTCTGACTTCATTGGCATCGGCTACGGCGAGGAAGGTGCTGCCCAGCAGATCCCTGACGAGCTGAAGCAGGAAGTGGTAGACCTGTCCAAGAAGATCGTCTCCGGCGAGATCAAGGTTGAGACCACCAGATAAGCCCTATTTTACAATTATTTTGAAAGAGACCCCTGTTTTGGGGTCTCTTTTTTTATCTTTACGAAAAATTTAAAAAATTAGGGGCAGACAAGTGCTGGAAATTGTGTTATACTATCATGAACTGTAAACAATTATCACAAATATAAGGAGGCGTTTTCCTTTGAAATATTGGCGTGGATATTTGACTGCGGGCATTATTGCTGCCATTACATGGGGGCTCAAGAATCTGGCCGGACGGTTTACGTCCTTGGTGGATATGGTTTACCCCTATGTTACACGGACCCTGCAAACGATGTTGGCGCAGTGGAGCAGCTCGGCAAATTTCTGCCTGTGGCAGATGGCCATCATTGCGCTGGTAGTCATTGTTGTGGCAACCATCGTGCTGATGATTATTTTCAAATGGAATCCTATTCAGTGGTTCGGGTGGATTTTGACGGGTGCAAGCCTGATTATGCTGCTGCACACGGCGATGTTTGGCCTGAACTACTACGCAGGCCCTATTTCCGACGATATTCGGTTGGAAGAGCGGCAATATACCGTAGAAGAGCTGGCAAATGCGGCGATTTACTACCGGGACAAGGCCAATGAGCTGGCAACACAGGTCCAGCGTCAGAGCGACGGCTCTCTGGCTTACGAAGATTTTGAGACACTGGCAATGAAGGCAAAAGATGGCTATCATGCTCTGGTGTATGATTATTCCTTCCCGGTGTTCGCAGGCAGCACACTGCCTGTTAAGAAGCTGGCCTGGGCGGGGCTCTATTCCTCTATGGGCATCACCGGCGTTACTGCGGGTATTACCGGCGAAGCAGCTGTCAACCCCCAGATTCCTGCGGTGAATCTGCCCTTTGCCATGTGCCGTGAGATGAACCGCCGGATGTGTATCGTCAACGAGCGGGACGCAAACTTCGGCGCATTCCTTGCCTGCATGGCAAATGAGGATGCCCAGTTCAAGTATTCCGGCTATTTCATGGCATATCGCTATTGCTACAACGCTCTTGCAAACAGCAACAATGTCGAAGCATCCGGCGCAGCAGCCCGTGTGGCCAGCGGTGTCAGCACGGAGCTTGCTTCTGATTTAAAGACTTATAACGCATTTTTCGCCGGCAAGCGCAGCGACAGTGCATCCAGATGGGCAAACAAGGCCAACAAAGCTTACCTCCAGACCATGGGTGGCGAGGCAGAAACAGCATCCTACGATCATGTCTGCGATCTGCTGGTAGACTGGCATTATCAGCAGGAGGTTCTGCCTACACTGGTGGAAGAGGAAGTCCGCTTCAATCCGTATGATGAGACACGGGTGGACCTGACAGGCATTGTCAATGCCAGAGCAGTGGCTGTGCCTGTTGAGGGAGGAGAATAACCGTGGATCTGATGCGAGAAACTCTGGATGCAGGCCTCCCCCAGCTGGGGCTGGAGCTGCCCGAAAACACCCGGGAAGCCCTGTGCGCCTTTGGACGTGCAGTGGTTAAGCAGAACGAGGTCATGAATCTGACAGCAATCACCGAGCCGGATCAGGTGGCAAAGCTCCACCTGCTGGACTCCCTGACGGTGCTGAAATGTGCTGATCTCGGGGGAAAAACCCTGATCGATGTTGGCTGCGGTGCTGGATTTCCCGGCGTGCCCACGGCAATTGCATGTCCGGAGGCAAAGGTGACGCTGCTGGATTCTCTGGCAAAACGGGTCAACTGGCTGGAGAGCATTTTGCCGGAGTTAGGCGTCAACGCTCAGTGCATCACCGCCCGGGCGGAAGAGGCTGTGGTGACCCGTCGGGAAAAATATGACTTTGCTACCAGCCGTGCTGTTGCAAGACTCAATATTCTGCTGGAACTGACCGCACCTTATGTCAAGGTGGGCGGTGCCGTGCTGGCGATGAAGGGCGCAGCTGCCCGGGAAGAACTGGAGGAGGCGAAAAACGCCATCCGCCGTCTGGGTCTCAAGCTGGAAGCAGTGAAGGATTTCCCCATGGATGGCACGACCCATTCGGTGATTGTCCTGCGCAAGGTTCAGTCCACACCTGCCCAGTACCCCCGCCGCTATGCTAAAATTAAACAATCCCCTCTGTGATTTTAATGGCACGATGCTTCGGTATCGTGCCATTCATTTTGCTTGGAGCTGTTGAAAAAATCAACGAATTGTGGTACCATAAATGCAATCCAATACGAAAATTTTCTTCTTTCGAGGTGATGAAATGGAAAATGTTGTGGAATTTCGTCATGTGACCATGGATTTTCCGGGTATCCGTGCTAATGACGATGTGACGTTGGAAATCCATAAGGGTGAAATCTTTGCGCTGGTAGGCGAAAACGGTGCAGGTAAGTCTACCCTTATGAATATTCTCTACGGAATCCTGACACCCACAGCAGGTGAAGTGATCATTAAGGGGAAACCTGTGACAGACTTCAATCCCAAAACCGCCATTGCACAGGGTGTTGGCATGGTGCATCAGCACTTTATGCTGGTTCCCAGTTTTACGGTGGCACAGAACATTGTGCTGAGCCGGGAACCAAGAAAAGCCGGTGTATTCTTCGACATTCCGAAGGCGGAGGAGGCTGTCCGAGATCTGGTGGCGGAGTACGGTTTGCAGGTCAATCCCAGCGATGTGGTGCAGGAAATCAGTGTGGGCTTGCAGCAGCGTGTGGAAATCCTCAAGACTCTGTACCGTGGGGCAGAAGTGCTGATTCTCGACGAGCCTACCGCCGTGCTGACACCTCAGGAGACGGACGAGCTGTTTGCAGTGCTCCGCAAGGTGGTGCGGGAAAAGGGAATGACTGTCATCCTCATCACCCACAAGCTCTACGAAGTAATGGCAATCTCTGACCGGGTGGGCATCATGCGGCAGGGTAAGCTCATCGGCGTGGAGCAGACAAAAAACGTTAACGAACGGATTCTGGCGTCCATGATGGTGGGCAGAGAAGTCCTTCAGGACAGCGTGGAAAAGTCCGGCGAGCCGGGAAAAACCATGGTTTCTGTGAAAAATCTACAGGTATTTGACAATCGGGGACTTCCGGCGGTGAAGGGGTTGAGCATAGACCTTCATGCAGGAGAAATTTTGGGCATTGCCGCCATTGAGGGCAATGGTCAGAGCGAGCTTCTGGAGGCTGTTACGGGCATGCGCCAGTATACCGGAACCATCGAGGTAAACGGCAAGGACATCATGGGTCTGGCACCGGGGGCTGTCCGTGATCTGAAGCTTGCCCACGTTCCTGAGGACCGGATTGCAACAGGTGTGGATAAATTTGCCAGCATCACCGATAATCTGCTGGTGGGCAAGCATCACGACCCAGCATTCACAAAACTGGGATTCCATATGCGTCCGAAAGCGATTAAGGAGTATGCACAGGGACTTTTTGACCGGTTTGATATCCGGGCGGCAGGTCTCAATGTGACCGTAGGCAGTCTTTCCGGCGGTAATATGCAGAAGGTGGTCATCGCCCGGGAATTTTCCACGGATGCGGATATTTACATCGTTTCTCAGCCTACCCGTGGCGTGGATATCGGCGCAATTGAATTTATTCACAACCAGATTCTGCAAAAACGGGCAGAGGGTGCGGCAATTTTGCTGTGCAGTGCCGACCTTGACGAGGTTCTGCGGCTGTCTGACCGGGTCATTACCATGTATGAAGGTCAGATCACCGGCGAATTTGACAAGGATCATTTGGATAAATCCGAAATCGGTTACTATATGACCGGTTCCAGAGGGGAGGGTGCCCATGAAACGGAAAATTGACTGGAGCTATTTTGTATCTCTGGCGGCGGCAATCATATTGGCACTGCTGGTAGGTGCGGCGATTATGGGTGCTACCGGGCACAATCCGTGGGAAGCCTATCGGGAGCTGGTTCGGGGTGCTACCGGCTGTAAGAGCTGGGGAGAATTTTTCACGGCGCTTTTTACCAAGCGTCAGTTTGGCAACACCATTGAGTACGCAATGGTTCTGTTTCTGACAGGCCTTGCCTGTGCAATCGGTGCCAGAGTGGGCATTTTCAACGTCGGCGGCGAGGGTCAGCTGTACTTAGGTGCCATCATTTCTGCTTACATCGGTACCAAACTCACCGGAGTTTCCCCTTTGGTGGCCATTCCTGTGGCGGCAATCGGTGCCATGGCGGTAGGCGGCTTCTATGCCTGGATTCCCGGCATTTTGAAGGTCAAGCTGAAGGTCAATGAGGTCATTACCACCATTATGATGAACACCATTGCTATCTACTTCTGCGCATATCTGTCCAACGGCCCGTGGAAAACCACACAGCCGAACCGTGTTTCGGGAACGGACACGCTGGCGGCGAATTTGCAGTTTACAAAGCTCATTCGTGGCTCAAACCTGACCACGGCAATTTTTGCCTCTGCCATTATCGCTTTTATCATCTGGTATGTGATGGCGAAAACTACCAAGGGCTACGAGATGAAGCTCATTGGCGAAAATCCCAGATTTTCGAAATTTGCAGGTCTCAATGTAGACCGCACCATTATTACCACCATGACCATCTCCGGCGCACTTTGCGGCCTTGTGGGCATGTTCGAGGTTTACGGACTGAAGGGAAGCTATCAGGACGGTATTTCCAATGAATACTATTTTGACGGTCTGCTGGTGGCAATGATTATGGGCTACAAGCCCGTGGGTATTATTGTGATGAGTTTTGCTTTTGCGTTCCTCAAAATCGGCGCAGCCGGTATGGAACTCAATGCCGGTGTACCCGGCGAGCTTTACCGTATCATTCAGGCGGTCATTATCTTCTTCTTGGCCGCTGAAAAGGGCGTTAAGCAGATTCTCCGGTCTCGGCTGAAAGGAGGGGCAAAGCATGGGTAATATTTTTACGGTTGGACTGTTCCGTCAGATGCTTCGGTCTGCCACTCCTGTGGCACTGGCTGCCATGGGCGGCGCCATGACAGAACATGCAGGCATTATGAACATCGGTATGGACGGCATGATCCTGATCGGCGCATTTACCGCCGTGGCGGTGAGTGTTCTCACCGGTTCTGCGGCGCTGGGCGTTGCCGCTGCGGTGCTGGTGGGAATCTTGGTAGGACTCTTCTTTGCTCTGTTTGTGGTCAAATTCAAAAGTGACGAATTTATCATCGGCACGGCGCTGAATATCTTTGCAGGCGGCCTGACCACGTTCCTGCTGTGGGCTATCTTTAATGTCCGTGGTACCATCCGTACTCAGGCAGGAATCCCCACAGTCAGTCTTGGCATTGTGGAAAAAATCCCGTTCATCGGCGAAATTCTCAGCGGAAACGGTCTGTTTATCTATCTGACGGTGCTGCTGGTGGTTATCATGTGGGCAGTGGTGTACCGTACCCCATGGGGCTTCTGGGTTCGTGCTGCCGGTGAGCATCCCGGTACGCTTCGGACTGCCGGTATCAGCCCGGAGAAGATGAAGTGGCAGGCATCCGTCCTGTGCGGTGCATTCTGCGGACTTGCCGGTGCCCAGCTGGCACTTGGCAACGTGACCATGTTCTCTGAGGGCATGAGCAACTCCCGTGGCTATGTGGCTTTTGCCTGCGTGATTTTCGGCGGTGCAAACCCTGCTAAGGCATATCTTGCTGCGCTGATGTTCGGCTTTTTCGATGCCCTTGGTTATCGGCTGCAGGAGTTCAATATCAGTGCCAATCTGACCTCTATGATCCCTTATGTCATCACGGTTTGTATGATGGTTTATGTGGTGGTCAGGAGCAACAGACGGAAGAAAAATGCATAAATATAAAAGGATGCGTTCCAGAAAGAACGCATCCTTTTTCTGACATAAAAAGACCCCCGGATGGATTCATCCGGGGGTTGGTGCTTGGCATGAGAGATGCAGCACACATGCTGCCTGTATTAAATTGCTGTCCTTACTTACCGGCGACGCTCAGACCTTCGACCAGAGTGGTGGGAGCACCGAAAGCGGTCTTGCCCATGGCGGAAGGCAGGCGGCAGTTATTTGCCAGAGCTGTAATATTCTTCAGCAGATCGTAGAAGTTGCCTGCTACTGTGAAGGACTTGACGGCGGTGGTCTTAACACCGTTTTCAATCATGAAACCGGAGGACTGGAGAGAGAAATCTCCGGAAATGGGATTTGCGCCTGCGTGCAGACCGCCCAGAGAGTTGATATAGACGCCGTTTCCGACCTTCTGAAGCAGCTCCTCTTCGGTCATATCGCCGTCTGCCAGATACATGGTAAAGGGACGGATGGTGACGGGGGAGTCATAACCGGCCTTGGAGGCGTTGCCGGTGGTTTTCTTGCCGGCAAGTGCTGCGGTTTTCAGGTTATACAGCAGGGTGTTCAGCACACCATTTTCAATGACGTTCTTCTTGTGGGCGGGGCTGCCCTCGGCATCAAAGGTCATGGGCATGGGGTTATCCCTATGGGCGGGATCGTCCACCAGAGTGACAATGGGGGATGCGACCACCTGACCCTCGGAGGAAGCAAACTTGGAAAGACCCTTCTGTGCAGCCTCGGAGGAGAAAATGCCGGAGAATGTAGCCAGCAGATCGCTCATAGCTTCGCTGTCGAACACAACGGGGTACTGACCGGTGGGGGCAACATCACCGCCCAGCTTGCCGATGGCGGTAGCAGCGGCCTTCTTTGCCAGAGCATCGGTGTCGATATCGCTGAGCTTGCCCAGCTTGATCTGGTAGTCGTTGGCCATTTCGGTACCGTTGGACACAACAGCCACGGAGACCAGACCTGCAATGTTGTTTTCGTAGTGCAGATCAAGACCCTTGGAATTGTAGATACAGATTTCGCTGTGCTGAGCCAAGGCTTCGGTCTGGCAGCCGTCAACAACAGCAGGGTCAGCGGCGTAGAGCTTTTCCTGAGCAGATAGAACGGTAGAAATCAGCTCCTCGGTAGAGGGCAGATCATAGAGCTTTCTGTCCAGAGCATCGTATTCCTGACCGCCTTCACCCAAAAACACCTGTTCTTCTGTTTCCAGAGCAGTGGCATTGTCTGCGGCCTTGGCAACCACTGCCTTAGCCTGCTCGGCACTCAGCTCCTCGGTGGAAGCATAGCCCATCTTGTCCTCGACGATGCAGCGGAAGCACACACCGCCGCCTTCGGAACCGGAGAACTCGTTGATCTCGTGCTGGAAGGTGTCCACGGTAGTGGAAACATCGGACTCGTAGTACAGCTCATATTCAGTAATGCCGAGATTTGCACACTCAGCAATGACAACTTCTTTAAATGCGTTAAAATCCATGGTAATTCCTCCTTATCTGCCGCCGACGGTGATGCTGGAAACACGGATCAGAGGCTGACCAACATTGGTAGGTACGCTGCCGCTGGAGGAGCCGCACATGCCCTGACCCATATCCAGATCGGTACCGACCATGTCGATATTCTGGATGATCTCGGAGCCCTTGCCAACTAGGCTTGCGCCACGGACAGGCTCACAGATGACGCCGTTACGGACAATATAGCCCTCGTTGACGGCAAAGTTAAATTCGCCTGTGACGGGGTTGACAGAGCCGCCGCCCATTTCCTTGGCGTAGAGACCGTACTCCATGGAGGCGATGATGTCCTCGTTTTTGTCGTTGCCGGGGGCAATGAAGGTGTTGGTCATGCGGGAAGTGGGGGTGTAGGCGTAGCTTTCACGGCGGGCGTTGCCGGTGGACTCCATGCCCATACGGCGACCGTTAAACTTGTCGATCATGTAGGACTTGAGGATGCCGTTTTCAATCAGCACATTGCGCTGTGCGGGATGACCCTCATCATCAATGTTGATGGAGCCCCATGCGCCGGGAATGGTGCCGTCATCAATGGCAGTGACCTTCTCGTTGGCGATTTTCTGACCCAACTTGCCGGTAAACTGGCTCCGGCCGTAGGCGATGGCGCTTGCTTCCAGAGAATGGCCGCAGGCCTCGTGGAAGATAACGCCGCCGAAGCCGTTGTCGATGGCCACGGGCATGACACCGGCAGGGCAGTAGCCTGCCTTGGACATGGTGACGGCCTGCTTGGCGGCGTGGATGCCAACAGCCTTGGGGTCGATGGTGTCGAACATCTCAAGACCCATACGGCGTCCGGGGGCGCATCCACCGGTCTGGGTTTCGCCGTTATACTCTGCAACGGCGCTGATTCTGATTCTGGTGCGGATCTGACGATCCTGGGTGTACAGACCCTCGGAGGTTGCGATGAGGATGTTGTGGTCAACATCCAGCAGACCGCCGGCGACCTGAGTGATGGAGCTGTCATAGTCCTTGGCGGCGAAGTAGCCATCCTTCAAAATAGCCACCTTTTCCTTGTTGGAAACAGAACCGGGCACAGTGACGATGGGATGGATGTCGCCAAACAGACGTTCTTTCAGAACAATGTCAATCTGAGCCTCACCCTGACCCAGTGCCTCGGCGGCCTTTTCGGCGCACCGGAGCAGGCCGGCTTCGCTGGTATCAACAGTGGTAGCCATGACAGAACGTAATCCCTTATAAACACGGATAGCGGCACCTGCAATGGTGGTATCCTTAATGGAGTCGACTCGGGAGTCGATCATGTCGATGACGTGATTTACGGTATTCTCAGCGAAAATTTCCGCATAGTCAGCACCGGTAGAAACGGCCTTGTGCAGAACACGCTGGCAAATATCTCTTGCAATCATGCTTAAAACTCCTTTTGTAAGTGTGATGGGGACATTTTACCATAGCGGGTGGAAAAATGCAATCGCTTCCTGTGGTAATATTCGGCGTCCATTGCACATAGGGTATGAGACAAGGGGGGATGGACATGGGGGAAGAGCAAATGTCCCACAAGCTCATATTGGACGAGCGCAAACGCTTGAGCATTACCGGGGTGACCGAGGTCGTAAACTTTGATGAAACTGCCGTGGTGCTCCACACGGCACTGGGGACGCTCATGATTCAGGGAAAGGATTTGCAGCTGAAAAACCTCAGTCAGGACGGCGGTCAGGTGGCGGTAGAGGGGACGGTGTCTGCTCTCGTTTATGAAGAAATGCGCCAAAACGGCGGCTGGCTGCACCGGCTGTTCGGATGACGCCGCCGATTACCGCTGCAGGGCGGTTTCTTTGGGGATGCGCACTGGGGCTGGTACTGGGGGCGGTGTATGGATTTTTGCGGCCCCTCAGACACAGACATCCCATGCTGTCAGATGCCATTTTTGTGGCGGCACTTTTCTGGGCATGGTTAGAGCTGGGGTTTGGCATCTGCGGCGGAGATCTGCGCCTTGCGTATTTTGCAGGGCTTCCTGCGGGCGCAGTGGCCTTCGATCAAACCGCTGGAAGGCTGTTAAAGCCGATTTTTGCCGGATTTTGGAAGGGAATCTACGGGATTTTGCGTCTTGTTCTGTATCCTGCGAAAAAAATTATGAAATTCATGAAAATTTTGATTGCATCTGCGAAAAAATGGGTTACAATAAAGTGGAATAACCGTCGGCACGTTCGGCGGAAACCCGGAGGAAAGACCAATGGAGAAAATCAAAAAGTTTTTCGCAGGCAAGCAGCTGGTCTACCGCCGCAGCACGAACCTGACCAAGATCATGGTGATCACGGCTCTCGCATTGTCTATGGTGGCGCTGATGGCTCTGCGCCTGTCCACAGATAACGTCAGGGCCGACGTTGCGGATCTGCGCAGGCAGGCCGCTGCTCTGGAACAGGATAACAGAGATTTGATGAAGGATATCGGAAATCTTGGTTCTGTTCAGAGCGTTATTAAAATCGCACAGGCGGAACTGGGTCTGGCAAGTCCGGATGCCGTGGCATTCCAGCCTGAACCTTAACAAGCATTTATATTTTTTGGAGGAAATTTTGCAAACTATGGAGTTAACCGTTGGAACCATCTTAGAAGGTAAGGTCAAGTCTATCACAAATTTTGGCGCATTCGTTGCCCTGCCCGAGAACAAAACCGGCATGGTACATATCTCTGAAGTCGCCAATGCTTACGTCAGCGACATTCGCCAGCACCTGACTGAAGGCCAGGACGTGAAGGTTGTCATTATTGGCAACGAAAACGGCAAAATCAATTTGTCCATCAAGCGTCTGGAGCCTAAGCCTCAGCGTGAGAACAATTTCCAGCGCCGGGAAGGTGGATTCCGGAACAATAACAATACACATCGTCGGGAAGGCGGACAGAATCAGGAGCGGCCCCAGAACCGTCCCCAGCGTGCACCGATGACCCCTCCTGCTCCTAAGACTGCTGACCAGCTGTTTGAAGAGAAGCTGAAGGCCTTCATGTCTGAGTCTGACAGCAAGATTTCTTCTATCAAGCAGTACTCGGATCATCGTACCAAGAGCCGCAGAAGATAACGATTTAAGCTGCTGCGTTATGCAGCAGCTTTTTTAATGCGTGCTCGATGCGGAGCTGATCGTTACCCGATTTTTTTCAGCTCGGTTCTTTAGTGCGTGCTTAGTCAGGTGCGATTTTGGAACAAAAGGAGAAAGCTATGGCAACTGTTTTGATTACCGGGGGTTCCCGGGGAATTGGAGCGGCAGCGGTGGAGTTGTTTTCCGGTCGGGGAGACCGGGTGTTTTTCCTATATGAAAACAATCATCAGGCTGCCCGGATTGTGGCGGAAAAAACCGGGGCTACACCTATCTGCTGCGATGTTTCCGACGGACAAGCTGTAAAACGTGCCTTTGCCCAGATTGGGAATGTGGACGTGCTGATCTGCAACGCAGGAATCTGCCACTATGGTCTGATGAGCATGGTGGATGAAGTAACCTGGGATCGGATGTTTAATGTCAACGTTAAGGGAATTTATCACTGCGTCAATGCAGCAATGCCCTCTTTCTTACAGAAGCAGGCAGGCTGCATCATCACGGTCAGCTCCATGTGGGGACAGGTTGGTGCCTCCTGCGAGGCGGCGTATTCTGCCACAAAGGGCGCAGTTATTGCACTGACGAAGGCGCTTGCCAAGGAGCTTGGCCCCAGCGGTATTCGGGTTAACTGCGTTGCACCCGGCGTGATTTTGACGGATATGTGCGGAAGCTTAGATGCTGAGACACTGGAAGGACTTCAGGAGGACACCCCTGTTGGTCGAAACGGCCGCCCTGAGGATGTGGCGAAGGCTATGGAATATCTGGTAAATGCAGACTTTGTCACCGGACAGGTGCTCCCTGTCAATGGCGGCTATGTCATATAGCGGGCAAAACCCGCACCACCTTCATTTGCAGACAGTATTTTACTGCTGCCAGTCAAATAGAAATACGAAAAGAGGAACATAATTATGAAGATTTCTATCGGATGTGATCATGGTGCTCTGGATCTGAAAAATGTGGTAGTTAAGCACCTTCAGGATAAGGGTTACGAGGTCAAGGACTTTGGTACCTACACCCACGATTCCTGCGACTATCCTGAATTTGCTGCCGCTGCTGCAAGAGCTGTTGCTTCCGGCGAGTGTGAGAAGGGAATTGTCCTGTGCACCACCGGTATTGGCGTGTCTATCACTGCCAACAAGATCGACGGCATTCGCTGTGCGCTGCTGTCTGATGTGTGGTCTGCAAAGATGACCCGTCTGCACAACGACACCAACATGATGGCGGTGGGTGCCGGCGTGGTTGGTCAGAATCTGGCTCTGGAGATCATCGATACCTGGCTGAGTACCGAATTTTCCGGCGAAGCTCGTCACCAGAGAAGAATCGATAAGCTGATGGCTCTGGAGGGCTAATAACAGGTAAAACCGTGGAAGCTGAAACAGTTTCCACGGTTTTTAATCCTAATCCCACATCAGATGCCATAGAAAGCGTTCATCCATTAATAATATGAAGAAAAAAGGTGCAGACCATACGGTCTGCACCTTTTTGTATCTCATAGATTACAGGTAGTATCCTTCGTCCAGAAGGCGGCGCAGGGCGGTATTTGCCTCGTCGTCGTTAAAAAGACCGGTAAACCGCTTGTCTACAGCCAGTGCTTCCAAAGTCAGATCCAGCCGCTTTTTATCACGGAGAATGTTGAAGCCATCACTGGGACGGTGACCGGACAGGGCACGGTGGGCTGTTTTCATGGCATCGGCTTCCTCCATGGGGCGAAACCGAACACCAATACGCATGGCTTCTTCACGCTTGGCCATCCATGCTGCTACGAATTTTTCTTCCATATCAAGTACCTCCGGGTACGATTCCCGGTGTTGGGAATTGTATGATTGGTGCAGATTACTCGTTTACTTTTCAAGAATTACAGGAACATTGCCGGCGGTGAGAGCCTCCAGAATGTGTGCGGCAGCTTCGGCGGGAGCCAGCTTGACCTGCTCGCCGGTTTTCATGTTCTTGACAGAACACTTGCCCTCGGCAATCTCATCTTCACCCAGCAGCACAGCAAAGGGAACTCCCAGCTTGTCGGCATAGGCCATCTTCTGTTTGAACTTCTTCTGCTCGCCATAGAGCTGAACACGCAGGCCTGCGCTGCGCAGCTGTTCTGCCAGTGCAATGGCAGGAGCGGCTTCTGCGGTCATGGGCAGAACCAGTGCGTCAGCAGGAGCACCGGGCAGCTCGGGATTCAGCAGCTTCTGCTCGTCCAGAACATAGAACAGACGGGTCAGACCGATGGAAATGCCCACACCGGGCAGGGGCTTGTCGATGTAGTAGCCGGCCAGATTATCGTAACGGCCGCCGGAACAGACGGAACCGATTTCGGGATGATCCAGCAGGGTGGTCTCGTAAACGGTGCCGGTGTAGTAGTCCAGACCTCTTGCGATGGTCAGATCCACGGCAAAATTAGCCTCGGGCACACCGAAAGCAGCCAGATTGCTGGTGACAGCCTTCAGCTCGTTAAGACCCAGATCGAAGATCTCGTCCCGGCCTGTGTAGCATTCCAGCGCTTCCAGAACCTGTGCATTGGTGCCGGTAATGGCAATGAATTTAAGAATTTCGTCAGCCTGTGCTTCGGAAAGACCGCAGTCCTCTGTCAGCAGAACCTTGACCTTTTCGGCACCAATCTTATCCAGCTTGTCCACGGTGCGCATGATGTCACCGCTCTGCTCCGTCAGACCCTGCATGGCATAGAAGCCGTTGAGAATCTTGCGGTTGTTGACGCGAATCTGGAAACGGCTCAGACCAAAGCCACGGAACACCTTGTAGATGATAGCCGGGATCTCAGCCTCGTTCAAAATATCCAGCTTGCCATCGCCGATAATGTCGATGTCGGCCTGATAAAATTCACGGAAACGGCCACGCTGGGCACGTTCGCCACGGTAAACCTTGCTGATCTGGAAGCGACGGAAGGGGAAGGCCAGATCGTTGTAGTGCAGGGCCACATACTTTGCCAGAGGCACGGTCAGGTCAAAACGCAGAGCCAGATCACTGTCACCCTTGGTGAAGCGGTAAATCTGCTTTTCGGTTTCGCCGCCGCCCTTCGCCAGCAGAATCTGGGCATCCTCAATGACAGGGGTGTCCAGAGGGGCAAAGCCGTAGGAGGCATAGGTCTTGCGGAGAATTTCGGTCATCCGCTCAAACTGGATCTGCTTGTCGGGCAGCAGTTCCATAAAGCCGGACAGTGTCCGGGGTTTAATACGTTCCATAGTGTTGTTCCTTTCGTAGACTGGAATATAATATTCAATAAATTTGTTAAATCAGTATGCAGGAAAGGAGCGCAGCTGCCATGCCTGCAAAAAACCGCCCAGCCAGAAGCGGGGCGGCTGTTAGGATCAGAATCTGGGCTTGGAGTGGAGCATTTCTCTCCAGTCCAGGTCGCCTCGCTGCAGACCCATAATAAACATTTCCGCAGAGGCCAAGTTGGTAGCGATGGGCACGTTGTGCTTGTCGCAATGTCGAATGGTTTCAATCATCTGTGCATCGTCCCAGGGGTCGGTGGTGTTGGGGTCGGTAAACAGCAGAACCAAATCGATTTCGTTATAAGCGATACGAGCATTGATCTGCTGGTGACCGCCTTGCTTATGGGACAGGAGCAGGGTAATGGGCAGGCCTGTATTGTCCGAAATCAGCCGTCCGGTGGTTGCGGTGGCAAATAGGTTATGCTTGACAAGCACGCTCTTATAAGCGGTACAGAACTGAACCATCAGCTCTTTTTTCTTATCATGTGCCAAAAATGCAATATTCACAGCAGTTCACTCCTTGATAGTCATATTACCGGAGATTAATGGGTTCCGGGATACCCTGAATACGTTTTGCAATGCGTCTGCAGGCAGAGGAAGCAGCGCAGCGTTTGCTGTGTTTCAGAAGGGGCTTGCCAAAAGCGGCAGCGAGAACGACGTTTTTATCTTCTGGGATAATGCCCATCAGAGGCAGTCCGGCAGAGTCCATCACATCATCGACGGTGATGGAGAGGGCAGAGAACATCTTCTTGCCCACTCGGTTGACGATCAGCCGAACGTCAGTCTTGCCCATCAGCTCCAGCAGTTCGCCGGTGCGGGCGGCATCCCGGACGGCAGCGGGGCTTGGGCCGGTTACCAGTAAAAAGCGATCTGCAAAGGTACTGACCAGCTTAAAACCGGAACCAACACCGGCAGGTGCATCCAAAAAGATGTAATCAAATTGGGATCTGGCAGTATCCAGAAAATGACCGAAAGCCTCCAAATCCACAGCACCGGAACCCAGTGTTATGGGGGCTGTGAGAAAACGCAGCGTAGGGAAATCGGGGTGCACCGTCGCCTGTTCCACAGAATAGGCACCGCCGCAAACGTCCATAAAGGACAGACTGCTGCTGTCTGACAGTCCCAAGGAGAGATCCAGATTTCGCAATCCGATATCGCAATCGATGCAGAGGACTGTTTTTCCTTCTGCGGCGAGGGCAGTAGAAACACCAGCGCAGACGGAAGTTTTGCCGGTTCCGCCCTTTCCGGACAGAACAGTGATTATTTCACCCATCTATGGCGCCTCCTAACCGTCGTTTGGATTACATTATACAGGAATTACGCACAAAAGGCAAGAGGAAATCCGTGCTTTTTGAAAGAGTTTTCATCAGATTCAACAAAATTCAAAAAACGACAAAGCATGACAAGACTCAGCGATGGGGGAGGGCTTCGGCGACAAAATAACACAGTTGTTGCGTTAAGAATGCGTCCTCGACGAATGTAAAAATGTTGCCGAACAGAGTGAACGGGCGACGACTACTGCCGCACCGGGCATGCAGTAAAGAACCGAGCGGGTCAGGGCAAAAACGGTTACCGCCGCACCGGGCATGCAGTAAAGAACCGAGCGGGTCAGGGCAAAAACAGTTACCGCCGCACCGGGCATGCAGTAAAGAACCGAGCGGGTCAGGGCAAAAACGGTTACCGCCGCACTGGGCATGCAGTAAAGAACCGAGCGGGTCAGGGCAAAAACGGTTACCGCTGCACCGGGCACGCAGTAAAGAACTGAGCGGGTCAGGGCAA
>RCNI01000915.1_pt1 | contig 17303 bp, 15 predicted proteins | sample 2041151 | NCBI WGS metagenome assembly RCNI01 (sample SAMN09708214, study PRJNA481090) | feces metagenome | isolation source: feces | place: Antarctica: Albino Rookery | reverse complement strand
ATGCCATATGTTACTTCATATTTTATGGTAAGACGCGCTGGAGATCGTCCTAAAATCGTAGTAGACGGTGCAGAAAACTTTGCATTCATTGGCGAACACGTAGAAACACCAAATGATACAGTATTTACTACAGAATTTGCAGTTCGAACTGGTATGGAAGCCGTATATACTTTATTGAATTTGGATCGCGGAGTTCCAGAAGTCTTTGCGTCTCAATATGATTTACGTATTTTACTACGAGTAACACATCACATGTTGGATGGAAGAAAAATCACCGATTTATCTCTTCCATTCCCTCAAAAAATTGCTCTTAAACAGGCAATTAAAAAATTAAAAGGAACAACAATTTATGATATGATGGTAGAGAATCAGTTAATTTAACTACAAGACCACATAGTCTAAATATAGATTCCTATCTACTGCATAAAAATATTTTTTAAAACAGATTTATTTTGTAAAAGTAAATTCAAATGAACTTGGTCGGTACATCAAATGTACCGACTTTTTTAGGAGGTAACGACTGAATCTAAAAACCTACGCACCGTGCTAAAACGACTATAAACTATAAACAAAATAAAAAGATGAATTCTATTTTAAGAATCCATCCACAATTACTTTTTCTGCTTCTTCAACACTTAATCCAAACGTTTGAAGTTTTACTAGTTGATCAGAATTTATTTTCCCAATTGCTGCTTCATGAATAATTTCCGCATCTACATGATTGGCCGCAATTTCAGGAATAGAACTAATTTTTGCATGATCCATAATAATAGAATCACATTGAATATGTGCACGTGACTTATTATTTCCAACTGCAATTGGATGAAATACCTGTATAGAATCATCTTTACCTACAGAACGAGAAACAATCTGTACAACACTTTCTTCCCCATTCAAATTTACAGTAACATCACTATGTGCCTTTTGATTGCCATGTGTCATTAATTTTTCATTAATGACCAATTTCGCTTTTGCTCCTAAATTTGCTTCTGTTTTTCTCATTGTAGAGTCTACACCTTTAATTTGGCTCATATCCAATTTTGCATAAGACCCTTCATCCATATGAATAATCGTAACAGGATTTAATATACGTCCTCCTGTACCATTTCCTTCACCATAATGTTTTTCTGCATAATGAACTTTGGCATTTTTTCCTATATGAAACGTATGTATCCCATCATGTTGTGATGTATTACATCCATCATTATGAATTCCACATCCTGCAATGATTTCTACATCCGCATTTGCCCCAATATAAAAATCATTATACACAACATCCTTGATTCCGCTATCTGTTAAAATAACTGGAATATGAACACTTTCTCCGACCGTATTATCATCTACATAAATATCAATTCCAGGTTTATCAAGCTTTGCTACAATACGAACATGTTCTGTCGAATGACGTTCTACACCTTCCCCATTTTTTCGTAAACTAAATGCACTTCCTGGCATAAATCCACGAATATCTGCAATTGTTTGTAATAAGTCTTTCTCCATATTTTCCATAAAACTCACCTACTTTTTAAATTTACATGGTTCAAATTCACTCATTAAGGTTGGTAAAATATCATCTTTTGCACCTTTTTGTTTGATTTTTCCATTTTCAATAATAATTATTTCATCTGCAAGTTGCATAATACGTTCTTGATGAGATATTAAAATAATGGATTGTTTTGATGTTTTTTGTAAATGTTGAAAAGTTTCTACTAATTTTGCAAAACTCCATAAATCAATTCCTGCTTCTGGTTCATCAAAAATAGATAATTTTACATCTCTAGCTAAAATCGTTGCAATTTCAATACGTTTTACTTCTCCTCCAGATAATGAAGAATCTACTTCACGATCCAAGTAATCCTTTGAACACAAACCAACATCACTTAGATAACTACAACAAACATCCTCATCTAATTCTTCTCCATGAGCAAGTGTTAATAAACGACGCACACTCATTCCCTTAAATCTTGGTGGTTGTTGAAATGCATATCCAATCTTTAATTTTGCTCGTTCATCTACACTCATATTCGTAATATCTACACCATCAAACAGAATTTGACCACTTGTTGGCTGCTCAATTCCCATGATAATTTTAGCCAACGTAGATTTTCCTCCACCATTTGGTCCTGTAATTACCGTGAATTGATTATCATCAATATTCATTGTAATATCATTTAATATATTCTTTCCTTCTACTGTAAAGGATACATGTTTTAATTCCAACATAATATCTAATCTCCTCTATAACATACTCTATTATTTTAGCATAAAATTAATAAAATATATCATATTTTGACTAGAAACACTATAATTTCATGCGATCTTGCATAAATATTAGTCACATAAAAAAGACTCAGTAACACTGAATCCTTTTTATAATTTTTCTAGTTTTTCAAGCTTTGTAATGGTGCAGGAATTCTTCCTTTACGATGGATCATAACGGAATTATCTGTTTGGTTAATATCCATAATTGGACCACTTCCTAATAATCCTCCAAACTCTAATTCTTCTCCTGCTTTTTTACCAACTGCTGGAATGACACGAACTGCAGTTGTTTTTGAGTTTACCATTCCAATTGCTGCTTCATCCGCAATCATACCACTAATAACTTCAGCTTTTGTTTCGCCTGGAACAACAATCATATCTAATCCTACTGAACATACAGCTGTCATAGCTTCTAATTTTTCTAGGCGTAATACACCTTCTCTTGTTGCATGAATCATACCAGCATCTTCACTAACTGGAATAAATGCTCCACTTAATCCTCCAACAGAGCTACTAGCCATAACTCCACCTTTTTTAACAGCATCATTTAACATTGCAAGACAAGCTGTTGTACCATATGCTCCGCAAGTTTCAAGACCCATTTCTTCTAAGATATAAGCAACGCTATCTCCAATCGCTGGTGTTGGTGCTAAAGATAAATCAACAATTCCAAATGGAACACCTAAACGCTCACTTGCAAGTGTACCAACCATTTGACCCATACGAGTAATTTTAAACGCAGTCTTTTTAATAATATCTGCAATTTCATTCATAGGTGCATCTTTTGGTGCTTTTGCTAATGCTGCACGTACAACACCTGGACCTGAAACACCAACATTAATAACGCAATCAGGTTCTCCTACACCATGAAATGCTCCAGCCATGAATGGATTATCTTCTGGTGCATTACAGAATACAACTAATTTTGCCGCAGCAATACAATTATCATCTTTTGTAAGTTCTGCTGCTTCTTTCACTTTTCTTCCCATGATTTCTACAGCTTCCATATTGATTCCAGCTTTTGTACTACCAACATTAACAGATGCACATACATGTTCTGTTTGTGTTAATGCTTGAGGTATTGCCTCCATTAATTCACGATCTCCTGCTGCAAACCCTTTTTGAACTAATGCACTAAATCCCCCAATAAAGTTAACCCCTACTGTTTGTGCACATTTTTCTAGTGTTAATGCATATTTTACTGGATCTCCTCCACTTACCGCAACTAACATAGAAATTGGTGTTACTGAAATTCGTTTATTAATAATAGGAATTCCATATTCTCTAGAAATATCATTTCCAACTTTTACTAAATCTTTTGCCAAACGAGTTATTTTGTTATAAACCTTTTCACAAGATTTATCAATATCACTATCACAACAATCTAATAAAGAAATACCCATTGTAATCGTACGTACATCTAAATATTCTTCATCAATCATTTTTATTGTTTCTAAAATATCATGAACATTTACCATTTGAAAACACCTTCCTAAATCTTATGCATAGAATTAAAAATATCTTCATGCATAACATGAATATTTAATCCACAATCTTTTCCAACTGATTCCATATGGTCAGCAAATTCACTTAAAGAAACATTTCCCTTTGTAATGTCAATTAACATAATCATCGCAAACATATCCTGTAACAATGTTTGAGAAACTTCTAATACATTCATATTTGCATTTGCACATTCTGTGCTTACTTTTGCTAATATCCCTACCATATCTTTTCCAATTACACTTACTACTGCTCTCATTTTTGTTCGTCCTCCTATAAACTTATACTAATTATACTTTACATTTGCTAAGTTCACAACAAAATAATAAAATTCATACACAAATGTATATAAAATAAGCACAAATTGTACTATTTATATTTTTCACTAATCAATGCCATAGGCTGCATTTCAAATGGTTCCCAAGTATTTTGGATACCTTCTAAATTACATACAAACTCTTCTTCACGGTATTCTTCATCACGTTGTTTCTTTAAACATTCCGCAATACATGTAGACATCGCATTTGTCATTTGGATTTTTCGTTTTCCTTTTACAACATTATCTTTATCTAACAAATAAATAGAGCATGGATATCCACTACCTTTTTCAAAAGTTCTATATAGCGTATCATCATATTCATTATCATGTACATTAAATACAAAATCACTTGTATCAATGGCATCTTGTAAGGTTATCAAAAAGATAGGAATATTATACTTCCATACAAAATCTATTTCTAATGGTTTCTTTCTTAATGCATTTAACTCATAATCTGTCCATGCTTCATCTTTAATCACAAAAATAAATTCCTGATCAAAATAATCCATTACAGTTCCTTGTTCTTCAATTTCTACAAAAAACTTTTCATTTACTTCTACATTCATATTTGCACCTCATTCTTATTTTCTATCGTATTATATCACAGAATCCTTTGCGACTATGTGTTTTGGTAAATCAATCGTGAATTGTAATTGATTTCCCATAGAACTCGCAAAGATTGATCCTTTATGCATATCAATAATTTGCTTTGTAACACCTAATCCAATAATATACTGTTTTCCTTTTTTATTCATTTCTTCTAAACGATAATAATTATGGAATATATGTGCTATTTGATAAGCAGATAAATGTGGCACACTTCCCTTAATTTCAATATGATATAGTGCATCTGCATCTTTTAACATGATACAAATTTGACTTCCTTCATCACCTAAGATAATTAAATTTCGTAATAAATCACGAATCACACGTGCTAATTTATCAGTATCCCCTTCATAAGGACAAGCTTTTTCATATACATAATGTACATTCATATTTTTCTCTTCAATAAAATAATAGGATTCATCTAATACTTGAGCAATCATACGATCAAGATTCATATATTCAATATGCATTTTTGAATAATGTAAATTAAATCGGGTAATATCAAAAAATTCATTCATCATATCTTCTAAATCCATTGATTTATGTAAAACTTTTACCAAAAATTCTTTTCGAATTGTATTTGATATTTCTTGTTCTTTTTCTAAAAACTCTAGATACATTAATATATTTGTTAAAGGCATCTTAATATCTTGAGCTAATAAATAAATCAAATCTTTTTTCTTATCTTCATCTTCTTTAGCCGCAATCATATGTTGTTGATATTCATCTGCAAGTCCTACTAATACTTTTTGTGTTTGCTGCATCTCTTTAGGAAGATTTAGTTTCGTCCTTTTCTTCTCAAAAATATCCTCCATACCTTCCATCATAAACTGTAAATATTGCATTAATTCTCTTACTAAAAAATACACTAAAACAAAACTTGTAATAACAATTAACGCTGGTAACACAATGATAAATAATTTACGGAATAATTGAAACGGATTATAATTTGAAGCTAATACTTTTAAAAAATCAATAATGATTCCATTTAGTACATTATCAAAAATATATATAAATAGAAAACCTCCTAATGCTAATGCAGAGACACTCAATGTATATCTTAATAACATCTGCCGCTCTAATTTTCTTAAATATCGATTTTTCATACTATATTCTCCTGATAATATGGTAAAAACAAATGGAATACAATATCATTCTTTTCTAAACTAGCATGAATTTTTCCATGATGTAATTCCATAATTTCACGAGCAATCGCAAGTCCTAAACCTGCTCCACCGCTCGTTGAGCTTCGTTCTGTTTGAACACGATAAAATTTATCAAAGAGATGACTTACTTCCTCTTCACTCATATTTTGAACTTGATTTCGATATATAAGTTCAATTCCATTTTGCTTTTCCAAAACATCAATGGATATAACTGTGTGAGCACTTGTATAATTAATCGCATTCTTCATCAAATTATCAAATACACGTTGTAATTTATCATAATCAGCTTCAATAATACATTCACTAGGAATGTTTTTTTGAATTATTAAATCTTTTTCTTCTAACAATGGATCAAACCCAGCTAATTGTTGTTCTAACAAGGAAGAAAGATTCACAGATGTAATATTTAACTGTGAAACTTTATCGTCATATCGTAAAATTTCCGCAAATTCATCTATTAATTCATTGAGTCTATTTGCTTTCGTATATGCAATATGTAATGATTTTTTTTCATCTTCTTCATCAATATGATGATCCAATATATGATTCATATAACCAATCATAGAAGTAAGTGGTGTTTTTAAATCATGAGCTAAATACATCAGCAATTCATGCTTATGTTCTTTTTCACTTAAATAAATCTGTTCATCCCAGATTCGTTGTTCCAATAAAGTTTCAATATATTTTTGAGCTTCCATAAATTGTGGGAACAAATAAAATAATAATGGTTTCTTCTTTTTCTTTTTTCCTTCCATGCAAGATAATAATTCTTCCATACTTTTAAAAAAGGAATGAATAAAAAAGATTAATACACATACAAAACATACCGTAAATGCAATCGCATTTACTTCTCCAATATGCTGCAGGTAAAAATAATAAAAATCCCCACTCTTTAAAGCACCTTTATTTGCTAATAAAGTTGCATTTTTAGCAATTCCTATAATTCCTACCAACAATATTCCAGAAATACAACACATAATGATTAAAAACCGAATTACTAGTTGCTTTCGAAATTTCATGTACCAACTATTTTTCAATTTTATAGCCAACTCCCCATACCGTTTTAATAAATTTTGGATTTCGTGCCGGTTCCTTCATTTTTTCACGTAATCTTCTGATATGTACCATAACTGTGTTATTTGAATCAAAATATTTTTCTTGCCATACCGCTTCAAATAATTCTTCACTAGACACAACTCTTCCCCTATTTTTACATAAATACCAAAGAATAGAAAATTCAATTGGTGTTAAATTTAAAGGTTGATCATACAAGGTTGCTTGATGAGAATCATTATTAATAATCAATCCTTTAAAATCAATCACATTTACATTTTCAGTAAGTGCATTATATGTTTGATAACGACGTAATTGTGCCTTTACTCTTGCCACCATTTCTAATGGATTAAATGGTTTTGTAATATAGTCATCTGCACCTAAGGAAAGACCTTGAATTTTATCTATATCTTCTACTTTTGCGGTTAACATAATGACTGGAAAATTATATCTTTCACGAATGATCTTGCACATTTCAAATCCATTTATTTTAGGCATCATAATATCTAACATTGCTAAATCAACAGAATTACTTTTCATATATTCTAATGCTTCTTCACTATCATAAAATGCATGTACACAATATCCTTCATTTTTTAAATATAAAGATACTAAGTCTGCAATTTCTTTTTCATCATCTAGAACTAATATATTTGTTTGCATAAAACCCCTCCATATTGTTATTATAACAAATCTATATACTATTTTTTTTAATTTTATATATGTTAAGAAAAAATTAAGCTACATAATTAAAAAAAGCACCCATTGTTTAGATATAAACTATCTAAACATTGTGGTGCTAGGAATACTTATATTATTTTGTTTGCATATAATTAGCTAATAAACACATTGTATTTTCAATAGCTTCTATATGCGTTCTTTCATAGTGATGACTTGTATCTACTCCAGGTCCAATGTTCGCAAATCTTACATCTTCTCCCCATAATGCTGCTTGTGATGAATCAGAACCATAGCTATTAAATACATCTACATTATATGTGATTCCATGTTCTTCTGCTATATCTTCTAATTTGAATCTTAAATAAGAATCATATACTGTCAATTTATCTTTTGCTGTAATACAAACACTATATTCATTAGATGTTTGTCCTTCTCCTACTGGTGCAACATCAATCGATACCAATTCATTTGTTTTTTCTGGAAGTGCTTTGGATATTCCATGTCCTACTTCTTCATAAGTACTAATAAAGAAATTTGTTGTATGTGCTGGAACAATTTTATTTTCTTTAAAATATCTTGCAAGTTCAAGCACGATGGCAACTGCTGCTTTATTGTCTACATATCTAGTTTTAATATATCCAGATTCAGTGTACTCAAAACGTGTATCCATATACACAAAATCTCCTACGCGTATTCCCAAATCTAATACATCTTGTTTTGTAAATACTTTTTCATCAAGACGAATTAACATATTATCTGCAGTTCTTTCACTCGCAGCTTTTACCTGTCCATAAGTATGTGTAGATGAGTATTTAAATGTTACCGTTCCTCTAATTTCCCCATTTTTACGAGTAATCACATGACAATTTTCACCTTCAATTGCTGCAAAACACCCTCCTCCAATCTTATGATATTTTAATCTTCCATCTGGTGTAATTTCTTTTACCATTGCCGCAAGAGTATCCATATGAGCTGAAATAGTAATTTGATGTTCATCATCTATTCCTTTTAAAGTAGCAATTAACCCACCCTTTTTCGTTACTTTACAAGATAACCCTAATTCTTCAAAATCTTTTTTGCATTCCATTACTGCAATGTCAGTATATCCTGCTGGACTAGGAATATCCAAATATTTTTTCATTTTTGAAATCGTATTTTCCAAATTAAATTTCATAATTCATTTCTCCCATCTTATAAATTTATGTTATTAAGTATACCATATTATTTTATTATTTATAAAAGTCTGTTAAAATTTCAAAAAAATATTGCATTTATATATCATTTTATATTATTATCTCTATTGACTTATTTAAAATTCATCAGAATTTATACAAGTAGATAGAGGTATTTATATGATTAATGACGGATTTATTTATCTTAGTTTTTTGATTTGCTTAATTGCAATCGTATTCTTTATGGTGGACAAATTAAAATGGAAAATTTTTGATATTTTTTCACCTATGTTACTTATTTATTTGGGAGCCGCAATTTTAGGGTCTTTTGGATTATTTGGCAAGACAGAAAGTGTCACAACTTATCAAAATATTATTAGTGTCAATTTCTTACCCCTTATGTTAGTATTTATGTTAATTCAATGTGATTTAAGAAAAATATTTAAAATGGGACCTAAAATGTTGCTTTCCTTTCTATGTGCTTCTTTAACAATTTGCTTAGGTTTTATTGTTGCATTTATCATCTTCAAAGATCAGCTTGGTCCTGATGGATGGAGTATTTTAGGAGCTTCATCTGGTGCATGGATTGGTGGTACATCAAATATGATGGCAACTGCAAATGCACTAAATATTTCAGAAGAAGGACTAAGCTATGCAATTTTAATGGGGTCTATCTCTTATACTGTTTTATTATCAATTCTCATGATGACTCTAAAATTTATTAAACCTTTTAATAAATGGACAAAAGCAAATACTGCATATATTGATGAAACAACTGCACACCTAGAAAAGCATGCAGAACAAAAAGGAAAAGAAAAAGTTCCTACATTCATCGATGTTATGATATTGCTTGCTATTGGCTTTGGTGTTTCTGCCATCTCACAATTTCTTGCTGGACACCTTCCCCAAATTGGAAATGTGCTTAATCCTCTAACATGGACAATTCTAATTACTTCTACAATTTCCATTATTTTAGGTATGACACCGATTGCGAAAATTAATGGTAGTAGTGTGATTGGAAATGTATTTATGTACATTTTACTAGCAGTTACAGGTAGTAAAGCAAGTTTCTTTGGTTTATCAAGTGCACCGGTATATATTTTAATTGGTTTCATTATTATTGCCGTACATTTGATTGGTTTACTTTTATTAGCAAAATTATTTAAATTAGACCTATTTGCATGTGAACTAGGTAGTATCGCAAATGTCGGTGGTGTTACTTCTGCTCCTATTTTTGCAGGCGTATATAACCCTTCTTTAATTCCTGTTGGAGTTCTGATGGGATTGTTGGGGAATGTCATTGGTACTTATGTTGCATTAACCTTAAGTCAAATATTACTTTCTCTTTGCTAAAGCAAAAAAAAAGCTTTTTACTAAAAACTTTATTTAGTAAGAAGCTTTTTTATAATTACAATATTATGCCCTATCTTTAAATTTTTCTGTACAATCAAATTCTTTTTCAATATAAAACCATCTAAACACAGATGATTTTTCTCCAAAACATAAAAAAGGACCGTGATTTTTGACATGACCTCTCCAAATTAGATCTAAAATCTAACGATTAGAAGGTCGGTTCAAATACCGGTCCTTTTTGTTTTTTAATTGTATTATATTATAACTTTAAAGCTAATGCAGTTGCCTCGCGAATTGCTTCTAATGCTTGACCAATTGTATTTGCATCTCCAACTAAAGAACAAGAAATATCATCTTTCACTTCTTCATATAAAGATTGATTACTACGTGCTCCGCATGCATAGACAATATGGGTAAAATCATTTCTTACAACTTTTTCACCACGTACTTCTAAAACAACTTGATTTTCATTTACTTCACAAAGTTTCGTATTGCATAACATTTGTACTCCTTCTTCATGAAGTCTTTGCATCATTGGTATTCTTTCATTTACAACCATTTCTTTTGCAATTGCATCTGCCATTTCAATCATTGTAATATGTAGTTCACCACGTTTTGTATGGTTAAGATATTCAGAAATCTCACATCCTACCATTCCACCACCAACAACTAAAACATTTCCTCCAAGAATTGTTTTTTCACTATTTAATAATTGCCAAGCAGTAATTGCTTCATCATCTACCCCTGGAATAGGAGGTAATGTTTCTTTTGCTCCTGTCGCAATAATCACATGATCAAAATTTGCTTCTTTTAAGCTCATTGCTGTCGCTTCGAATTGATATTTTATATTTACATTTAATCGTTCTAATTCATGTAATAGATAAACAACCCATTTACTAATTGCTTGTTTATGTGGTGGTACGCATGCCATACATAATTGACCACCTAAACGATCTGTTTTTTCCATTAATGTAACCTTATGTCCACGAAGTGCTAAAATTCTTGCAGCTGCCATTCCAGCAGGTCCACCACCAACAATTCCAATATGCTTTGGATCTTTTGTTGAAGTAATACTCCATTCGCATTCACGACCACAGAATGGATTAATTACACAACTAGCTGGATGTCTTTTTGTTTGTTCACCAACACATCCAACAACACAACCTGTACATGGTGCTATTTCATCAAATTGTTTTGCTTCCGTTTTCTTTACAAAATATGGATCTGCTAATAAAGAACGTCCTAAAACAACCCCATCAACATAATCTTGTTGAACAATATTCAATGCCATGTGTGGATCTAATATTTTACCAACAACAATGACTGGTACACTACTTACTGATTTTATTTTACGAGCCTGTTCTACATTCAATCCTTCTTTTTCTCCATGTGAAGGAATAATCTTATTTGGATGCTCATACTGTACGCCACCGCTAATTTCAAAAGCATCGATACCATGCTCAATTAATGCTGGTACTAATTCGCAAATATCATCAATGGAATTCCCTTGTGCATCTTTTTCATCTCCACTGATACGTAAAATGATAGGGAAATCTTTTCCACATGTTTCTTTAATCGCATCAATCACTTCAAACAATAATCGTGCACGATTCCATAAACTTCCTCCATATGCATCACATCGTTTATTACGCATAGGCGATAAGAATGATCCTAACAACATATAACCATGTGCACAGTGTAATTCAATACCATCAAATCCTGCTTGTTTTGCTTGTAATGAACATTGTGCATATTGTTGAATCAATGCTGGAATTTCTTCTAATTTTACAGCACGTGTTTGTTGTCCCATAGAATTTATATAGCTACTAGATGCAAGAGGTGCAATACCATGAAAAGCAATGACACTTTCTGGACCTGGATGTGTAATTTGAGGTATAATTTTTGCCCCTTGTGCATGAATTTTATCTGTAAATTGTTTGTATTGTGCAATACTTTCTTCGCTTCTAAAACAAAGCGTATTTCCTAAATAAGGCATTCTAGGATCTACAGATAATGCATCTAAAATAATACATCCTACTCCGCCTTTTGCACGTTCTAACCAATACTGTTGCATACGCTCATTTACCGTACCATCCTGACTTTCATATCCAAGTGACATCGGTGCCATAAATGTGCGATTACGTAATGTCATACTGCCGATTTGTAATGATGTAAATAGTTTAGTTTCTACCATTTCCATTCATCTCCTTTTATAATGTACGAGCTACTTCAAATGCTTCTTCCACTGCATTCAATGCTCTTCTTGCTTTTTTCGCATCTCCAATTACATATACTGGAATTTGATGATTTTCACAATATGCTTGAATGTCTGATGTATCACGAGAACGAGCTCCAATTGCCATAACTACACTATCACAAGCTACAACTTTTGTTTCTCCATTATTTTCAATTTGTACACCATCATTTGTGATTGCAACACATTTACTATTACATAAAATATCTACATGTAATTGTTTTAATTTTCCATTCACACAAATTTTACGTAAATTTCCTAAATCTTTTCCTGCTTCATCTTGCATTTCAACAACATGTACTTCATGACCTTTTCCTGCTAAATAATCAGCAACTTCAAGTCCAACAAGACCTCCACCAATGACACAAACAGAACCTTCTACATTCTCTGTTCCATTTAATAATGAGTGAGAATCTACAATATGTTTCTTTTCTTGTCCTGGAAGTGTAATTTTAATTGGTTCCGCTCCAGCAGCAACGATTACTTGATCAAAAGTTTCTTTTTCCAATAATGCTACATCTACTTTTGTTTCATAATGAACAGGTACTCCCATTGCTTCTACCTGTTTTCCAAAGTTATCTGCAGCAACTTCCATTTCTTGTTTTCCTGGAGCCTTTCCTGCTGTAATAAATTGTCCACCTAATTGATTACTAGCTTCAAAAATTTCAGGTAAATGTCCGCGTTCCTTTAATACTTTAGCAGCTTCAAGTCCAGCCATACCGCCACCAATAATAGCAACACGTTTTGGATCCTTTGTCGGTTCTATTGTCCATTCCTCTTCATGTCCAATCATTGGATTACGTAAACATGTAATAAATGGACGATTTACCACATCACAGAATCCATCATAGCATCCTTGATTACATCCAACACAGTTAACAATATCTTGTGATCTTCCTTCTTCCGCTTTTAAACAGAATTCAGGATCTGCTAATTGACCTCTACCAACTACAACGAAATCTGCTTGTTCATTAGCAATAATTTCTTCAGCTTGTTCTGGTGTATTAATTCTTCCTACAGCAATTGTCAACATTCCTGTTTCTTTACGAATTTTTTCTGCATTTGACACGTTAAATCCTCTAGGAATATCTAATGGTGGTACTTCATATACCGTTGCAGGTGTGATAATATTACCTCTTGAAACATCTAATACATCTACACCTTCTTTTTGTGCTAATTTACAAAAAGCAACAACTTCATCAATGCTCAATCCATTTGGTAAGCAATCATCTTGTGCATCAATACGCATAAATAATGGCATATCTTCTGGAATATTCTTTCGAATTTCACGAATACATTCTAATGGAAAACGGCAACGATTTTCAAAACTTCCTCCGTATTCATCTGTTCGATGATTCAATCCACCACTTAAAAAAGAATGTGGTAAATAATTATGTGCACAATGGAATTCTACACAATCATAACCAGCAAGAGCTGCACGTTTTGCTCCTTTTCCATAGGCTTCAACAACTTCTTTTATTTCTTCAATTGTAATCGCAGGTAATGTGTATTGTCCTAAATTTAAATCATTAACAACAAACATTTTTGCTTTTGGATCCATTCCAACTGCAATACTTCCTTGCCATAATTGAACTCCAGCTTTTCCTCCTGCCTCATGAATTGCATCAGTTAACTTTTTATGTCCTTCAATATAAGAGTCTTCACTAATAGATACAAAATGAGCAGGTGCACTTGGAGTATGTACCGCTGCTACTTCAACAATGTTTAAAGCACATCCTCCTTTTGCACGCGCTTTATGGTATGCAATTAAACGTGGAGTAATTTCTCCTTTTTCTCCAGCCATTCTTGTTCCCATAGCTGGTAAAATAATACGATTTTTCAAGTGTAATCCTCGAATGTCACATGATGTAAATAAATTATTAAATTTCATAGAACCCTCCTATAACTTTACAATTGTATTATATATCTACTTAAATGGTTCTAAAATTCATATAACAAGTAAAATTTCTCATTTTCAAAGATTTTTATATTTCTTTCTGTATACACTTGGAGTACAATTCTTTTTCTTCAAAAAAATGCGTTGAAATGTACTTGTACTTCCAAATCCACAATCCATCGCAATCGTTGTAATTGACATATCGGTTGCCTCTAATAACGTTCTTGCATATAAAAAGCGAATTTCTTCTAACAATTTAGAAAAGCTAGATGAATAGTCTTGTAATAGTTGAGATATCGTATGTTCTTTTATACCTAGAGATTGTGCGCAATCTTTAATTGTAATTGGTGATGTAAAATTCACAAAAATATATTGAATAATTTGTAAATAAATATCCTTTCCATGATAGTAATGTTCTATATCCAATATTTTTGATTGTTGATACTGAATTGGTGACATTCCCGTATATTTATCAAATATACGATAAAACGTTGCTGTTGAAGAACATCCTAATTGATCAATAATATATGAAATATCCAACTCCTCAAAATGCAATAATGCACATGCATTTAAGATTTTTGCAAATTGTCTTAATTCTAAAAATGTCATTCCTGTTAACTGTCTTATTTTTTGATTTAAATAATTTGGATGATATCCTAATTCTTTTGCTGCATCTTCTACATTATATATACTAGAAGGAGATAAAATAATTCGTTGGATAATATACCAAATATCCTTTTGCGTACATTTATTAATATTCTTCAATGCATAACGACAATATAATGTATGCAATTCAAGAACTTCATAAATCATCATATTATAAGCACCAAAATCTTGATTTTCTTTTTCATTGTACACACTTTCAAATAATTCTTTAATCTTATAATCACAGTTTCCATCAATCATTGGATATGTTTTATATACTAATTCCGCATTTCTTCCTGATTCGTGTTTTTCCCACATCATATGCATAAACAAACCTATAAAAAATTTAATGATAATAACATTTAGTGGTTTTTGAATATTATATACACGATATAAATGATGGGAATATAAACATAAAAAAGAATTCTTTTCTAATTGGTATTCCTTTCCGTTAATCTCTATTTTTGCATTTCCATCAAAAACATACCATAACTCTACTTGTATATGTGCATGAAGCTCAATAGGCTTTGTAATTTCTAGTCGATCAATTTGAATTTCTTTCTCTTTATAATTATTATAATAATCAATTCCAGTAAACCATTCTTTTTGTTCTTTCATATGAATTCCTGCCTTTGTTGTTCTTTCTTATCTCAATTATAACGTATTCATACTAAAAATACATTTATAATTCATATACCACCAATATTTATACAAAAATCTAGATTGCATTCTAGTTTTATTTTTGTTAAAATAAAACTAGAAAAGGGAGTAGCTCACGTATATAGTCGTGGAGTGTGTCGTCAATACGATTGTTTATGCAATCCGGTTCACTTCGTAAGTAGCAAGACTTTTATTGAACAGCAATAAAAGTCTTTTTTTATTGCTAGAAAGGAATATATGTTATGTTTTTAGCTATTATTTTTATCCTTGTAGGCTTTTTCTTTTTAGTAAAAGGAGCCGATATTTTCGTTGACAGTGCCTCTGGAATTGCTTCGAAATTAGGTATTTCTACACTTGTCATTGGCCTAACTATCGTTGCTTTTGGAACATCCATGCCAGAGCTTGCCGTAAGTGTTACTGCAGCGTTAGAAAAAGCAAATGAAATTGCAGTAGGGAATGTGGTTGGATCTAATCTTTTTAATCTTCTAGTCGTTGGTGGATTGAGTGCTTGTATTTATCCAGTGGTTGTAAATCCTGCCATCATGAAACGAGATTGGCCATTGTCTACATTAGCGGCAGGAATTTTATTTCTATTCTTAATTCCTGATTTGACGATTGGGCGCATCGAAGCTTTCATCTTATTAGTTTGCTTTCTTATACTCTTATATATACAAATCAAGCACACCAAAAATGATGAGAGTTCAAAAAAAGATGAACCTCGTTCAATGCCAAAGCTACTTCTATTTTTAATTATTGGTATTACAGGAATTGTATTAGGAGGAAAATTAACTGTTGAAGGTGCTACTTCATTAGCAAAAGCACTAGGATTAAGCGAAACTCTAATTGGTTTAACAATTGTTGCCATAGGAACTAGTCTTCCTGAATTAGTAACGAGTGTTGTTGCTGCAAAAAAAGGCGAAAATGAAATTGCTATGGGAAATATTATTGGTTCCAACCTATTTAATATTTTATGTATTTTAGGAATTTCCTCTATTCTAAGCCCTATCCATGTTGAAATGACTGCGCTTATGGATACTGGTATTTTAACAATCGTTTCTTTAATCTTCTGGTTTGCATGTAAAAAATTCAAATTAGATAAACGTACAGGAAGCATCATGTTGGGTACCTATGTGTTCTATATGATTTATATTATTCTACGATAATCTTCTTATAAACAAAAAACACCTGCTATTAGGTGTTTCAGATTGTTGACAAAGTAGGTCTTATTGACAAGATCTGCTTTTCTTTACGCTTGTAAAACAAAATTATTCGATTCATTAACTTGTTTTTCCACATGAATTTTGAATGGCATAGAGATTTCCATCTCCGTTTTGCCATTCTTTTTGATGCTTGTATAGCGTAGATTATGTTGTTCCTTGCAGTCTGCAAATACTCTCTCTATACTTTCTTTCCTCATTGGATATATCTTTTTCCATTCCAATGTATATCTGTATATTTGCTAACATAAATATGTACAAAAATGATCATTTCTAATAACTACTTCTCTGCATATAGCTGGTGTTACATATCCTGCATCTAGACAAATGTTTTTTATTGATTTTTTGAATTTATTATTTAATACATTATAGGCTGTGAAAAAAGAAGTGCTATCATGTACATTTCCTGGTACACATACACTAGCTAATACGAATCCATTCCTATCACAGAACGTTTGATGGCAATAGGCGAAACATTTTTCTTTTTCTCCTTTATGGAATAAGCCGCTTTCTGG
>RCNI01000884.1_pt1 | contig 17334 bp, 13 predicted proteins | sample 2041151 | NCBI WGS metagenome assembly RCNI01 (sample SAMN09708214, study PRJNA481090) | feces metagenome | isolation source: feces | place: Antarctica: Albino Rookery | reverse complement strand
GCCGTGGAAAACGAGGTAGCGAACAATATGTATGAGCGGTCAGAGTTGGACTATCTGATCTATAACGATCCGGCGGCTTACGCAGACCTGATTCTGAACGGTGAGCCGGAGACGTACCTGACAACGGTCACAGAGTATAAGCCTCTGGACTGAGCCATAAATCTAATCATCTGATGATGAGAAATAATTAGCAAGAAAACCGCCCACATTCGTGTCAGCAGATACGAATGTGGGCGGTTCATTTTTTATTGGATTTCCTGTTCCAGATCTCGGAACAGCTCAGAGTTGAAGAAGTCCTCAATCGTGATTCCCAGACCATCGCAGAGCTTTTTGATTGTGGAGATGGTGGCGCTGCGGTTTCGTCCGCTGACAATATTATTTACTGTGGATTGGGTCACACCATTGATATTATTTTCTGGAATAAATTTTAGTCTATCTTCTATCTTGACATTATGGCTATTTTACTAGCGAGTGATTCATGCCATAGCTTTAAGAAAATGTAATTGAACTAGAGATGATAATACACTCCCCTGTTTTGATCGATATAAAAATCTCATTATACGCTAGTAAAACTATACAAACATGAAGATATTCTCTTGTGTTTTGTATAGTTGGGAGTATAATGAATAATAAAGTACCCAACCTTTCGGCTCAAATAGAGCAATGCAGTCTAGTGTCTTTAGTTTGTGGGCGGAATAACTATGTCCGTGAGTTACAAAAAGCTATGAAAATTACTTATTGATCATAATATGAACAAAAGTGATCTGGCAAAAAAAGCAAAAATGAGTTCTAACACCATGGCAAAGCTTGGTAAAAATGAATCTGTTTCTCTGGACATACTGGTGAGGATATGCTCAGTCCTTCGATGTGATATAAGGGATATTGTTGAAGTTGTAGATTTGTCCGAAACGACCAATCCTGTCGAAAAAATGACAGATTATAGGGTGATATAGATGAATGAAGTGATTTTAGATAAGAAAATAAAAATATGGGAGGACCAGTTGCTTGACTTAGGAAAGCGAAACAAGATGATCTCCTTCCGTGAAAGCAAGCGTGCAACTCTGAAGATTCTTAAACCCGGCTTTGAAGAATTATACCAGCAGATTGTTGTTGATGAAAAAGAACTGACTTTCCAAAAGGCAATCGATCGTGATTCAGATGTGCGCGTCTATTCCATCCTCAGTCTTTTAGACAAGTTGGCTTGTCCCATGGAAGTCAACATCGGTGATATTCGAGCAGAAGGCCCTCTGACTGAGGTGAAAAAGACCTTGAAGCACCTTCGTTCCAAAGCTCATCTTGCTATGGATGAGCAGGGTACCAATATTCTGTATTTGGTATTTGGCTTTATTGAATGGCGTGAAAAAGGCAGCCGAAACGACAGTTGGGTTAAATCTCCGTTGATTTTGGTGCCTGTAACTCTTACCTTACCTTCGTTGAACGCACAGTATTCTCTGCAGAAGCATGAGGATGAAGTTGTTGTTAATCCAACTTTGGCATATTTATTTGAACGTGACTATGGTATTACACTTCCAGAGTTTGATTCTGATAAGGATACGCTTGAAAGTTTTATGCAAAAGATGGAAGTTCTTGTGGATGAACGGGGCTGGCGTATTGTAAGAGAATGCAGCATGGGGTTGGTATCGTTTCTCAAAATCAGCATGTACAATGACCTGATTCAGAACGAAGCGCAATTGAAAACAAATCCGATTATTCGGGCATTTGCCGGAGAACGGAATGAAGTCAACTCCGTTGACGGTGAAACCTATGAATTTGATCATGATACCGGCCGTTCGGTTGACTCTTTTCAAGTGCTTGATGCTGACTCCAGCCAGCAGGATGCAATCGCTCTTTCGCAAAAAGGCATTAGTTTTGTTATGCAGGGGCCTCCCGGTACTGGCAAAAGCCAAACTATTACAAATATCATCGCCCAGGCATTGGCTGATGGAAAAAAGATTTTGTTTGTTTCTGAAAAAATGGCGGCATTGGATGTTGTTTACCGTCGTTTGTCAGATGTCCACCTGGCAGATTTTTGTCTGTCGCTTCATAGCCACAAGGCCAATAAAAAAGAGATTCTTGACCAATTGGGGGCAAATCTCAGCCTTCAGCGGATCAAAGTCAAGGACGAGGAAATCGCAAAACTTACCCGGCTGGACATGATCCGTGAACAGCTCAAAGCTTATGTGCATGATATTCATCAAACGATCATGCCGCTGGAAATGAGCCTTTACGAAGTCTATGGTGCGATCTTGGAGTTGGGCTCTTTGCCAGATATTGAGATTCATCTGACTGATGTTGACCAGCTGACAAAAGACGATGTGAACCGGCTTGCACTGTTGGTTATGAACCTGGATAAAGCGCAGGCGGTCTTGGGGGAGAAATGGTACAAAAATCCTTGGCAAGGACTCCTTGGCTCTTACCTGGAAGTCAGCCAGAAAAGAGAGCTTCAAAACAAGCTTCAAGATGCTGTCAGAATTCTTTCTGCTCTTGAAGACTGTAAATTAGTTGATAAGAGCCTTGCTGACATTCTTTCTGTTGATAACTTGGACGATTTTGAGGCATTGTACAACCATGCACGCCATTGTAACGCTATTCCGAGCGAATGGTTCTATAGGCATACTGAGCAGGAAGAACACCTGGTTCGTGTTCTCTGCGAAAACAGGCACAATATTGATCGTTTAACCCAAGAATTAACGGATAAATACGGTCGTGAATTTTTTGAAATGTCCGGGCAGTCTGTAGGTTCAGAACTCCGCTCTTCCATCAGGTCGTACCTTACCCTTCTTAGGAATAACGAGAAGGCAGATATAGCATTTGAACTCATGGAAGATGACCTGCGGCAAATATTGCAGCTGGATGAAAACTGTCATTTGCTGATTGATGCGCTAAATGTCCTTTCTGCCAAGTATCAAGTGCAGATGCGTTGTGATTTTGATTCGGTAGATGCTATTTTGACAATTTGTGAAATGCTTCTTGAGAAGCGAAAGCTAACCGACTGGTACTTCAGCGAATCAAATACAGAACAACTTTTGCAGTATGTCACAGATTTACAAAACAAACTGCATAACTTCGTTGAGCAGAAAAAGAGACTCTGCGAGCGTTACGCAGATGATATCCTTGAACAAAAGGGTATAGCGCAGATATTGGATCAATTTTCTTCCGCTGAGGCAAACCTTCGCTCTCTGATTTCTGCTGACGGAATGGCGTATTCTTCCCTGTGCGATATTGTTGCCTTTGATCAGACTACTCTTCGAGATATCGAAGCTGCGCAGAGTCATTATACATTTGCAGATATATTCAGCACCTACGGTTTGCCTAATCCCTCCACTATAGCTGAAGTAAAAGCTCATATCTCAGCAATAGAAAAAATACAGAAAAATAAGGTCGTACCAAGCTGGGATTCCGCTGTTGCAAGAGATAAGGCCCAAATATTACTGCGGGATGTAATGAGCAAAACAGCGAAGCTCGCTGAGGAAAAGCAGAAACTGAAAGAGTTTTTTCAGCAGTTTGGCATTGTGATCAATATCGCTACAATGTCCGAAAATGATGTTTCAAAGCTGCAAGCGGCTGACGAAGTCATTCCTGAAGCTGAAGCACTCGTTTCTTGCTGCAGCAACGAGTCTGCACACAACTTGTTAGATACAATCGAACAAAACAAAGAGAATTTCTCTAGGCTCGCTGAAAAGATCAACGCCCTTCGTTCTGAATACAGAATCATCAATTCCATTGATCATTTTGAACTTCTCACTCAACTGCGAACTTATCATGACGCAATTGTATTAAGTGCGCCCTGTTCCTCTTGGGCAAATTCCAAAGCTGAGGCGCTTGCATTATTGGGACAGGTTGCAGGCCTCGCAAACAAACTGAAGACTCAGCGGAGCCAGCTTTTGGAAATATGTGAAGAGACAGTATTCACGTTGGATTATGCCAGTATACTGAATCGGTTCAAAGTTGAGTATACGAATTTCTTTAGGATTTTCAAATCGTCCTATAAAAATGACACGAAACAAATCCGCCTTGCCTTTAAGGAGGTTCGCAAAAAAATCCCCGACGATGAAATCATTTCGCTCCTGCATGCGTTGAGGCAATACAATGAGGACTTGGGAGAATACCATGCGCTCTCCTCACAGATTGCAAGATTACTCGATATTCAGGAATATGATATTGAATTCGATTGGGAATCTGTCAAAAAGAGAATTGCTGCTTTTGATGAGGTCGGCAATCTCTTCCAGGATGACGCTTCTACCTATCGGTTCATAGCCGAAAATTGCTGGAGCAATATATACGACCTTCTGGTTGGCTATGATGAACTAAACACATGGTTCATTGATAACGACGAGGCCAAAAACTATTATGCCGGTCTATACCTGGGGGTTGAAACCGATACAGATACCATACGCAGAGCTATATGTCATGCGCACGATATATGTATGATTTTTACATCCTCTGATCGATATATTGAATATTTGCGTTCCGGTGTTGCACCACAGATCATCCATAACGCGAAGAAGTATGCAGCAAATATCATTGCTACAAGAGCCTGGTTTGCCTCACAGGCAAGTGATATTAAAGAATATACCGGTGTTGCATATGATGAAAACTTTGGTGAATGGGAAGAAATTTGTTCTCAGCTCGATAACTTTAACAGCATTGTATCGGACATTGGCGAAGACATCGGGTATGCTATGGCGGTAAAATACCGCGAAAACAGGACGCTCATTGATGATTATTTAGCAGTACTACAGAAAATTACCCAAATCACCGAGTGTGCGCAATCTGTCCATCATATTGCGGCTGACAGGGCTGAAATCAATGCGATAGACGTTAAACAACTGATTGAGGATATTCAGACAATTATTGCCAATGCAACCGTATTGAAATCTATTTATTCCGCCCTCGCTGTCTATTGCCCTGAAGGTTACTCTGCGCTGAATGCTGACGAAATCAAAAATGATTTGAATACAATTCTCCTGTATCAGCATACCCGCGATAATCTGCCTGGCATTGAAGACGAAGCACATGAAAAACTTGGCGAGAATTATAGCGGATTGTCTACCGATTGGGATTCCATTGCTGCAAATATTGTTTTCTGTGGGAAAGCAATTAAGCTTTTATCCGGCGATATCCCCGAAGAGCTAAAAAAAGCCTTTGTGTCCGGAACATCTTTGTATTCAAATACGCAAGTAGCAGAACTGCGTCAGTACCTCAATACCGCAGGAGAAATTGAAGCGGAGTTCCCGATCCTGGGTAATAAAAAGGACTTGAATATCAAAATAAATGCCTGTGCAGATATTTGTGCAATTCTCAAAAAAACAATCAGGATCAAAAATGCGATTCGGGCGACAGCCTACACGGAGCGCAGCTATTCTGATATTGTTGCAGATTTGGAGAAGTTGGCTCTCATGCAGGAAGCTCAGACTACATTGCATGGTGATTTAGCAAAGATGAAGACAATCCTGCCCGCACTTACATTCGATAGTACTACCGATTGGGATTATATGGTGGAGATTTTCGACCATATAAGACAGATCAAACGGGCAATTGGATCTGGCAGTGTTGATACGGAAATCATGCAGTTTATAACAAATGGTATTCCTAACATTACTGCTATAACATACAGTGATCCAATTGAGAAATTAGTTCGCAGCAAGGAACTCCTGACAGGTATCACGGGATTATTTGCCAATAAAGCAATTTTAGAAACATATAATCTGGCAAAGTTGACTCGTCGACTCAGAAATTGCAATGAACAATTCGACACGATGGACGCATGGATTGATTTGAGGGATTGCAAAAGAGCCTGCGTGGGTAACGGTCTGGCCGACTTCATTACAACTGCGGAGGATATTTACTACCCTGCGGGAAGGCTCAAGGATGTGTTCATGAAGAGTTTCTACTATGAATGGTTTGAGCATATCTGTAGCAGGATTGAATCCGTTTCTACTTTTAGGGTTCGCACGCAACAAAATCGTGTAGAAACCTTCTGTGAATTGGACTCGCATCAGCTTCCTGTTGACCAAATGCGAATTAGAGAGAAACTGATTCAAGAGCTGCCCAGCCGCCAGAATTTCGGTAGAGCCACTGATGAAATGTCGATTCTGCTTCACGAGTTAAATAAGAAGCGGAAGATCATGCCTTTGCGAAAGCTCTTCAGGGCAATACCTAATCTTCTGCTTAAACTGAAGCCTTGCCTAATGATGTCCCCACTGTCGGTATCCTACTTCCTTGAAGCAGAAACGTACAGATTTGACATGGTAATTTTTGACGAGGCTTCTCAGATATTCCCACAGGATGCTATTGGAGCAATCTTCCGTGCTAAGCAAGTAATCATTGCCGGTGATAGTAAGCAGCTTCCCCCTACTAACTTCTTTTCTGCCAGTACAAGCAATGATGCGGACTTTGACATCGAGGACGATGAAGAGGAAGAAATCAACTTCGACTCTATCCTGGAAGAAGCATCAAACAGCCTGCCGAATCGTTCGCTGCTGTGGCATTACCGCAGCCGCTTTGAGGAGTTGATTTCGTTCTCTAACCAGCAGATATACCAGAACAATCTGATTACATTCCCCAGTAGCATGATTCATACGGCCGACACAGGCGTTGAATATGTTTATGTCAAAAATGGCGTGTACGAAAACCGCTGTAATCGGGCAGAAGCTCAAGAAATTGTTCGTATGGTAGCTGAACATATCAAAAAGCATCCGGACCGCTCTTTGGGAATTATCGCTTTCAGTGAAAGTCAGCAATCGGTTATTGAGGATGAGATCAACAAATTCCGAACACGCAATCCGTTTAATGAAAGATTCTTCGATGAAAACAAGGACGAACCCTTCTTTGTTAAAAACCTTGAAAATGTTCAGGGAGATGAGCGTGATACCATTATTTTTTCCATTTGTTATGCTAAAAACGCTCAAGGCCGAATGTACATGAGATTTGGCCCCCTGGGGCATCAGGGCGGTGAACGTCGACTGAATGTTGCAATCACCAGAGCAAAGCATAATATTAAGCTTGTCGGCTCCATTCTTCCAGAAGATATTGATCTGTCTAAAACTAATTCTGAAGGTGTCCGTATGCTGCGTTCCTACATTTCCTTTGCAATGAACGGAAATTCCGCTTTGCCGAAAACTGAAAAGAAGAATAGCCTGTACGAGATCGATACCTTTAGTGAACAAATTGGAAAATTCCTTACCTCCCGTGGCTGTTCTGTGAAAATGAATGTTGGCAGCTCCGACTATACAATCGACATTGCGGTTGAACATCCTAAGAAGCCCGGGCATTATATTGCAGGTATTGAATGTGATGGTAACTCCTACTATATGGCCAGAACAGTTCGTGACCGCGAACATCTTCGCACAGCGGTTCTGGAGCGGATGGGCTGGAAAATGTATCGCGTATGGTCTACCGAATGGATTCGTAACCCAGGAGCTGAGCAAGAGCGGTTGATGAGCTTTATCCAAAATGCACTACTACATCATTCTGATGACGATTCGGTGGCTCCAATCGGTAGCGCAACCGAAGAAATCGTAGGCACTGAGCTAGTAAAGCCAGATAATCCAACTAAAACACAACGTTCCTCGAATCCGTACAATCTTCCGTTGTACAAAGAGGGAAAATGGCGGGATAGCTCTGTTCGCCGAGGAAAGGATAATAACTCCAACATCGCCGGTATGATTCATGCCGTTGTTAAAGTTGAACAGCCTATGCATATGGATTTGTTATATAAGCGTGTCAGCCAAGGATTTACGACAGGTAAAGCAACACAGGGAGTTCGGGAAACAATTGATAGAGTAATTCGAGATCATATGCAGGGTGAAGTTGTTATCGAAGACCAGTTCATTCGCCTTGCGAGCCTATCTGAGGTACAGGTAAGAAGATCCCAGTTAGGAAATCCTGACAGAAATATTGAGTACATTTCTATTCCTGAAATTGCTGCGGCAATGGAAAAAATTCTGGTAGGCGCATATGGAATGGAGCGAGCTGTTCTGTGTTCTGAGGCAGCAAAGGTTTTTGGGTTCGAACGCACCGGATCAAAAATTAAGCAACGTACGAATGAAGCTATAGATTCTCTGATCCGCACTGGTAAGGTGTCCGACTATGATGACAAGATCCAGCTTCTGGAGGTTTGATTATGGCAGACAAAACTCAACTTAACAAAGCTCTGAATAATGGCAGTGCCACAGTCCTTAACAGAGGTATTGTCCCCAACCAGGGCCGCTCAGGTGGGAGTTCAACAGTTTTGAATCCTCATCTGTCTGCAAATAATTCTATCACAGAGGGAACATTACTGTGTGGTAAGTACCAAGTAGTGGAAAAACTGCCTGTAGCTGCCGGCGAGGCTGATTTGTATGTATGCGCTTTCTCTAGCAAAAAGTATGTAGCAAAGGTATACCGCCGTACCGCCTCCATCAAAGCGGAAGTCGTACAACAGCTCAAAAAATTGAAGTCGCCTTATGTTGCAGCAGTCTATGAAATTGGTGAGTATCGTGGTGCAACAATAGAGATTTTACCTTTTTATAGCAGAGGAAGCTTAAACGGCAAGACATTCAGTTATGAGCAGCTGCGCAGCGGTATTATTCCGTGTCTGAACGAAGGGCTGAAAGCACTTCATGACGCAAAAATCATTCATAAGGACCTGAAACCGTCGAACATTATGATAACAGATGATCAACAAGCTGTATCAATTATTGACTTTGGAATCAGCTCTGTAACTGATGCCGGAAATACTATCATTGTTACACAGACGGGAATGACCCCTGAATACTCCGCGCCAGAAACATTCAAAGGTCTGTACTCTACAAATGCGGATTTCTACTCACTGGGAATAACTCTATATGAACTTTTCTGCGGAAAGACACCCTATGGCAATATGCCTGCAGAGGATATCGAAAAGTATATTGCCATACAACGTATTCCTTTCCCCAAAAACATGCCGACCGAGCTACAGGAGCTCATTAAAGCACTTACATACTATGATATTTCCAACAGGCGCGATAAAAATAACCCGAATCGCCGCTGGGGATATGAAGAAGTAAAGAAATGGCTGGCAGGCATAAAGCAAACAATTCCGGGTGAAGGTATTGACAGAAGAAGTATCAGACCATATTTCTTTTCCGGTAAAAACTACACCTCCCGAACTGATTTGGTTCGTGCACTTGTTGAAAATTGGGATGAAGGGAAAAAAGAGCTTTTCCGTGGCAAACTATCTGACTACTACAAAATCTATGACACAGGGGTATTTCAAATTTGCCAGACAGCCGAACGAGAAGCTATGCGTTCTAGCGGTAAAGATGATTTTATTTTCTGGAAAACTATGTATGCTTTACAGCCTAAAACCAAGGACTTTTTCTGGAGGGAACGTGTGTACATCGGTCTGCCTGCACTCGGAAGGGACTTGCTTGAGCAGCTGAGAAAAAACAGCCCATCTTTGAACGAGTATATCGATGGTGTCTTACGGGAAAGCCTTCTATCTCATTACATTGCGATGAAAAATCCAGATAATGAAAAAATGCTGGCTGCAGTAAAAGGGTTAGAGTCCTCCTACAGAGCGTACATTAATAACCCCAGAGAAAAACGTATTACACTTTACCTGGTAGCATATATGCTGTCCAATCAAAAAATACTATATATCGCAGGAGAGGAATTTCATACACTTAGTGAATTGACTTCTTACATGAAACAGCTTCTTGGCGATAACAACGAACATCTTGATCAATTCAAAGAGTTCTGTCATAGACTGATGGACCAGTATGATCATTTAACACCCGCTTTTGAAAGCTGGCTTATCGCCATCGGTAAACGTGACGCATTAGACAGTTGGAAAGAATCAATGAAATCTTAACCGGCTACTCGGCAGATATGGGAGGTACTTGCTTATGAGCGGTCCTAAAACATCGCATTATACGCTAACACAAGAGCAGCGTCGGATTCTTGCAGAACAGCGCAAAATAAGAATCGAACATGAACTGCTTACAAAACAGATCGGCGACGTCAGAAGTGTTATTGCAGAAGCTGACCGAATTATTGAGCAGATGGAACCGCTCTATGCAGAAAGTGAGACGGACACAACGATTCTGTGCCAAGCCAAGACAATGCAAAAAGAAGCAATAAAGGCGCTCTCTAAAGCATCATCTGCAAGTGATACGGATGGATCTGAAAAGCTGCGTAAACTAAATAAAAATCTGCACACAGCAATTCAAGAGCTTACATCTTCCATTAATACAGTAAAAACAGAACATTCTTCTGCTGAAAAATCATTTCGGTCTGCGATCGCAGATAAAATTGATGGTGGTTTTGATTTTACATTTGACACGCTTGAGGATATATCTGATACTAGCGGAAATCCATATACCAAAAAGATTCAAAGAGAATTGGAGTATCTTCACGAGTTTTTCCTGACAGCCGAACATAAGGAAAGAGAAGCAGCTATTAAAGCAAAACTGCTGGAAATTACCGACCCAGATTTTTTAAAAAATTACTATGCAATGACGGTTATTCCGTTCGTAAAGGAGTGCCGCACATACAACAACGCTTATATCGAATATGGCCAGGAATATGAGCGTAAACGCTATATTTATGAAGCAAATGCTAAAGCAATCGGTATTCTTGCAGAAGAAATTCCTTTCTCTACGGATGCTGTTGCACTTCTTGACACTAAAATAAATGAAACTGATGAAATTATCCGTGCTCGAGAGGAGCAGGCATATATCAGTCAATGTGTTGACGAGGCCATGCAGGAAATGGGCTACGCTGTTGTAGGAAACCGGGAAGTTGTTCGCCGAAATGGAAAGCACTTCAGAAATGAACTATACTTATTTGATGAAGGAACTGCAGTTAATGTCACATATTCCAGTGATGGTCAGATCACAATGGAATTAGGTGGAATCAGTACCGATGACCGATTCCCAACAGCAGCTGAAAGCGCAAGCTTGGCCGCCGATATGCGCACTTTCTGCGACGATTACTATGAAATTGAGCGCCGCCTGCGCAAGAAGGGAATTGTATCCAGCAGGATCTCAGTTCTCCCTCCGGAAGAACAGTATGCGCAAATCATTAATGTATCCGATTATAGCTTGAGCACAGAAGCTTCCGAGTATGATGCAAAGGGTGCTAAGCGACATATGGAAAAATCTCATGTGCAGAGGATGGGTGAGTAACGATGGAAAAATATAAAGTTTGCCCCGTATGCGGAACACGCAATAATCCTCTTTTACTGGAATGCCCCAACTGTGAAACCGATTTACAGAATGTCCCTGTCGTTGATGAAAGTATGGAACATATTACAGAGCAACAATGTGAGGATACCACCGTACACAGTCCGTCGGTTCCCATGGTAAGGGTGTGTGATTGCGGTGCAAAGAACCCTGTTCAAGCCCGTCGTTGTTCTGTCTGCGGCGATGATATTTCGATCATTGTCCCCACTCCAGACAATGCCCCTGCTGTTCAGTGCTATATGCTTTCTTCGTTGGATGGATCGTTTTCTTATGAAATCAGCGAAGGGGCCACCATCGTTGGCAGAGAGAACGAAATGCGTGAATATCTTTCTTCCAAGCCCTATGTCAGCAGAAAGCATGCTGAACTGGAATTGAATATCACTACAGGAGTTCTTACGATCAAAAACTGTAACACAACAAATTTCACCTTTGTGAACAATACGATGATTTCCGGAGATGCTTCGGTGGAGTTAAAAAACGGTGATGAAGTTGGTTTGGGCGGAAATGAACAAAACGGGTCTCGCCAGCCCGAAGCTGCATATTTCCTTGTGAGGATTGGATCATGTATGTAGCAAGGATTCTCTATCCCGTTAATGTCTTGGGCCCAGGTAAGCGGATAGGAATTTGGTTCAATGGATGTGATCATCATTGTGCCGGCTGCAGCAATCCAGAATTGTGGGAACCTCAAGAGCGTTACAAAACTACGTTGAAGACGCTCATGCAGTTAATTGAACACCTATGCAAAACCCAACTGGTTGACGGATTTACACTGACTGGTGGAGATCCATTTACGCAGGCCGACGCTTTAAAGCAGTTGCTCCCGGAATTAGCAAAATTCTCTAAGGATATTTTGGTTTATACTGGCTTTGATTATGATGAGGTTCTTCACAAGTACCCAGAAATCGTATCGCAGATCGGCGTCCTGATTGACGGCAAATATATTCAGGAACGTAATAATGGCGCTATTCTCCGCGGTTCTGATAATCAAAGAATCATCATCTTAGACAATCGGCTTGCATACAAATATAATAAATATCTTACGACAGCGCACAATGAAATTCAAAATTTCACCGCACATGACGGTGTGATATCCGTAGGCATTCACCGGCCGGGATATGAAGATCAAGTAGATGCTATGCTCAGAGGGAAAGGATTGGAAAATATATGAGCGATTATTTGCCGAAATGGCATCGTGAGCTTGATATTTTCAATAAAATCAAGCCTATCATTATTCTGGAAGGTAATGTCCTGGACAGTTATCAATATCCTCTTGACGGGAGTGTGCCCAAGGGAAGCGTTTTAAGATTGGAGCAATATCTTCATTACTATTTCAAAGACGCCGGTTATCAAGATATTGTGTTTTATGATGGGATTCGCGGTTTTTATAACACCTGCGAAGATGGGTATTTGCAGTCTTTTGCCGGTTTGGTAAATGCAACGGTATCTGAACAGCATATCCATGCTGATTTTAAGGGGCGCAACGGAACAGCTTCATCGATTATTCGAACGGCAATCACGCAGAATACGAGAGCAACTGTTGTTGTTATGAATTTCGCTTCAAGGTACATCGCCTCCCCTACCAATATGGAGCAATCTGAAATTGACAGCTATACCGTTCTACTGCAAGCATCCCTGGACGCAAAAGATGTACGAACTCCCAGCGGAATCCTCAAAAATCTTGTGGTAATCATCGCCAATAAGGTCAATGATATTCCTGCATGGTTCTATCTCGATAATCCTAATGTTAAAAATATTATGCTGCGGACCCCCTCTAAGGAAGAACGCGAGCAGCTCATAAAAAGCGTTCGTTTCCCCAGCTTCTTTGCGAATGATATTTATGTAGAGGAATATCCCTATTACCAAGAACATCCGGAAGAGCTGGAGAAGATTCAAGAGAAGTTTGTAGGAATGACGGAAGGATTTAGCTTCACAGAGCTAAACGGTCTGCGCCGTCTGGCAAAGAATCAGAGAATTCATATCCGAAATTTGTGTGATGTAGTTGACCTGTATAAATTTGGAATTAAGGAAAATCCTTGGAATACCATCAACAGGGAGGAAATTAAAAATGCCCATTTAACTTTTTCTAATAGAGTGAAGGGACAAGAGCCTGCGATAACAAAAATCCTGGATGTAATAAAGCGTGCGATGACTGGTATGTCGGGTTTACAGTCTTCTTCTACCTCCCGTCCCAAGGGTGTCCTGTTCTTTGCCGGCCCAACCGGTACTGGTAAAACTGAGACAGCTAAAACGTTAGCAGAGCTTCTTTTTGGTGATGAGCGCAGCTGTATTCGTTTTGATATGAGTGAATATGGACAGTCTCACAGCGATCAGAAATTGCTGGGTGCGCCTCCCGGCTATGTTGGTTACGAGGCCGGTGGTCAGCTCACCAATGCCGTTAAGAATAACCCTTTTTCCATCTTGCTCTTTGATGAAATTGAAAAAGCACACCCCTCCATTCTTGATAAATTCCTACAGATTCTCGAGGATGGCCGAATGACCGATGGGCAAGGCAATACTGTTTACTTTTCTGAAACAATCATTATATTTACCAGTAACTTGGGCATCTACGGAGTTGACCGTACTGGAGAACGTACTTTACGCGTAACGCCTCAGATGTCTTATGAAGAGGTTCAAAAGAGTGTTAGAAAAGGTGTTGAAGAATACTTTAAGCTGCAGCTTGGCAGACCGGAAATTTTGAACCGTATCGGCGAAAATATCGTTGTTTTCGACTTTATACGCGAGGATGTCGCCAATGAGATTTTGAAATCTCAGGTCAATAAGATCATCCATAATCTTCAGACTGAGAAGAAGATCACTTTGTCCCTGTCTGATGCGGCAATGGAAGTCCTCCGGACAAAAGCAATGGGAAATCTTAATAATGGTGGTCGTGGTATCGGTAACATTGTTGAGAGTCTGCTCATCAATCCTTTATCGAGATATTTGTTTGATAATGAAATCTTCGAAGGTAAAACTGTCGTAATTGAAACTATAAATTCTGATGTGCAACCCTATTCTTTGACTTGTGTGGTTTCATAAATATGAGGTAATACGATGAACATATGCATGAATGTTGGAATCGGCTGCGGGAAAAACGCGTGTGAGGATACCGCCTTATTTAACAATACATTGGTCAATGACAAAGTAATAGAAATCCATACTGATATATTTCATTGCGTCGGAGTAGCTGATGGTGTTGGTGGAAATGCCGGTGGACGAATTGCCAGCAGGTATGTCGCACACGAAATATGTCATGCAGATTTTTCTTCGATGGCTCAGCAAGATTTACAAACCTTTGTATTTAATATCAATACCAATTTAATCAGTTATGCTATGTCGATTCCTGATAAGTCAGATATGGCGACCACTCTCACCTGCGTGGTCGCTGCAAATGACGGATACTATTTGATTCATGCAGGCAATACAAGATTATATGTTATGCAGGGTTCTTACTTAAAGCAATTGACTGCAGACCACACCACATACAATTGGCTTATTGAATGCGGTCAGTATGAAACTGCAGAGTTCTGCAAAAAAAATGAAATCAACTGCTGCTTTGGCGGCGGGAGCCAGCAATATGTGAACCGCCTCGTTGTTGAAAAAATTTTTGATGACTATTTTCCCGATACACTTATATTTACATCTGATGGCATTCACGACTTTGTAGATCTTGATTATTTGGAAAACAAATTATCATCTAATCGTGACGATTCTGTGGCTGCTCAATCAATAATAGCGGAAGCACACAAGAATGGATCAACAGATGACACAACCATCATCATTTTGAGAAAGTAACCTGCTATGGGACTTAGATTTAGAAGAAGCGTAAAAATATGTGATGGGCTCAAACTTAACTTTGGTAAAACGGGAATGAGCGTGACTGTAGGAAGTGGCCCGTTAAAGAAAACATTCAACACAAACGGTAATGTGACAACAACTGTGGGAATTCCTGGTACGGGTATATATTGGACAGAAACAGAGCATCACGGGGCAAGAAATAGCAGATCGTCATCTGCTAGGCAGGCCAGAGAGACGCTCCAAGCGCCTCAGAGTGATTATCAAGCACCTGCAGCTGTTAACGATTATTTCAGTCAGATGAATATGGACGAAGATGACGAGCCTGCTCTTATGCCTGAATCCGGTACCGCTATGACAACCCCTGCCACCAATTATTCAGGCAGATTACCAGCTTCATACGCCGACCAGCTTCAAACACACGATACAACTTCTACAGAAAGAAACTGCTTATCCTCAGATGATATAAAGCGTCTTTATATGTATTCTGACGATTCAATCGAGTGGACAGAGATAATTGCAGGTGCCTCTGCAGATGAATTGTTTATGGACCCTGCTGCTCACAGTTACTGCTTGCAGATGGCTTCACGTATTCTCTCTGGAGATGTGGATGCTTACCTTGAAGTTATTGAAAAAATGCGTCCCGTAGACGATCTGGCTTTGTATAGCGGGGATTTTGAATTTGGAACAGATTCACCTTCCTATATTGAGGTTGAATTTTGTGCATACCCAGAAAGAGTTTTGTGTAACGGCTCCTCAGATATTCTACTCGAGGAATTTATCTCAGCAGTTGCTATCCGTGCTGCCCGGGATCTTATGGCTTTAATTCCTGTATCCAGGGTACTTACCCATATAGAGATTGAGGGCAAAACAATATTGTCCGTTATTTTTACACGGGGAGAACTGAGCTTAAAAAATTTCAGAAACAACTCTGCATCGGATATTGTACGAACATTCCCCCACTTAGTTGTTAGAGATTTTGAAAATCTAGTCGATATTGGAAGACTATCTGTTTAATAACTGAGAATGAGACGTTAATAATTTCAATACCATAACCTGAGGCTGATAATACCTATCAAGGAATCAGTATTGTGCTTGCACATAATAACCAATCGAAGGCGGTGAAACACATGAATGAATTGAATTTAACCCAAGAGAGAAATGATTTCTGTCGTACAGAAAATCAAATTCATTCTAGATACTGCCCGGACCAATGTTGCAGAGCAGGTCAATAACGAGTTGCTGAACACCTACTGGAATATCAGCAGGATCATCTGCGAACGCAAACAGTCCGATCCAGAGTGGCTGATTACAGGAAACAGACCATAAAAGAGCTTTCTAAGGCTTTGACGCAAGAGTTTGGAAAGGGCTTTTCCAGATCCAACTTGCAAAATATGCGGCATTTTTATCTGACTTATCAAAAATACCAGACAGTGTCTGGCAAATTGAGCTGGTCCCATTATTGTGAGCTGCTGTCTATCTCTGATCTGGACAAGCGGAACTTTTATGAAAAAGAAGCCGTCAATTCCAACTGGTCTGTCCGGGAGCTGAAGCGGCAGATCGCCAGTTCCCTGTTTGAACGGCTTCTCCTTTCCAAAGGCGATGTCAACAAGGAGAAGGTTTTGGAACTGGCTGCGAAGGGAAATGAAATTGCCCAGCCGGAGGACATTATCCGTGATCCCTATGTTTTTGAATTTTTGGGACTGCTGGAGGACAAGCCGTTCCTGGAAAGTGATCTGGAGCGTGCTTTGGTGCAGCAGATCGAAAAATTCCTGTTGGAGGCTGGGTCGTGGATTCATGTTTGTAGGCACCCAGCAGCGTGTGACCATTAACAACACCCACTATTATGTAGATATGGTGTTCTATAACAAGATCCTGCGGGCCTATGTCCCGATCGAGCTGAAAACCATTAAACTGACCCCAGAGGCGGCTGGGCAGATCAATATGTATCTGAACTACTATGCCAACGAGGTCAATGATCCCGATGACAATCCTCCCATTGGTATCATTCTCTGCAGCGACAAGGACAGCTGAGTATGCTCTGGGTGGCCTGTCCAACAACATCTTTGCTTCCCGTTATGTGCTCTACACGCCCAATAAGGATCAGCTGATTGCCCCGGTGGAGAATGACCTGAAGAAGTGGCATAAGGAAGATCCCGACGAATGACCCTTCAAAAAATAACATTCGCTACCTCTGGAAAAACATACCGATCTATGCTATAATACATCCAAGCCACCTGTATAGTATCATCAAGAGTAACCGGTGATATTATGCGGGTGATAGATTTTTGATAGCAAAAGTTCGGATAGACCACAGGATAAGTATAATCTGTAT
>RCNI01000883.1_pt1 | contig 17341 bp, 16 predicted proteins | sample 2041151 | NCBI WGS metagenome assembly RCNI01 (sample SAMN09708214, study PRJNA481090) | feces metagenome | isolation source: feces | place: Antarctica: Albino Rookery | reverse complement strand
AGAAAAATATTATTTAACTGCGTCTATAAATTTTTTATAAAAATCCTGCTGGTCATAAACTTGTATATAACCTTTTTTATTCATAATAAGTTCTGCAAGTTTTTCATCATCATACATATTATACCTAAAATCATTAGGTATCATTTCAGGTAGAACACCGGCATCACTTGTTACAACACCAACTCCGCATGCCATAAATTCCATTGCCACACGGCATACAGCTTCGCTGCCTAAAGAAGATATTACTCCTAAATCACAGGCATTTATTACGCCTGTTATATCTTCCACCCGTCCTGTTAATGTAGTAATTTTTTCCAGTCCGTTTATTTTTATCATTTCTAATATTTGATCATTTGATATACCTTCAGGAAAACCTGCAATAATGACTTTTAACTCTTTCATGCCTTTTGCATATGCTTTTCCACATGCTTTTAAAAAAATATTATGCCCTTTTACAGTATCGTATCTTCCTATAATACACACTGCAAATTCCTTATTTTTAATACCGTATTTTTCTCTATATATTTTTCTTTTTTCTTCATCCTTAAAAAATACATCACAGTTTACACCGCCATAAATTGTGCTTACATGGTTTTCTTTACTTTTAACATTATTTATAAAATAGTTTCTTATAAAATCTGCAGAAGTGATTATTTTATCACATACAATATTATGGGTAAACCTGCTAAATATATCTTTTGATGGCGGTCTTACATCACCACGAACACGCACTAATTTATATTTTTTTCTAAAAATAAACTTATTAAGTGCTATTATCCAAAACATTTCACCACGGTGGCATACAAGCACATCACCATGAAATGATTTCATAAATTTACTGATTTTTCTTATATTTGAAAAGAACGTAAAAAGATTGTTGGATGTAAAAGACGCTTCAAGCACTTCTACACCTAATGATTTTGCTTTTTCTATAACAGGGGAATTTGGCAGCCCGCATACTGCTGCCTTATCTCCGTTTTTTATTCCGCTTTCTACTAACCTTAAACTATACCATGCGGTGGCATTAAACCACCGCACGTTTATTAAATGGACAATATTCATTAATGCAGTATATCTTAATCAGACATTTTCCTTAAATAAGCAGGCATTTCAAAATAATCTTCGTTCATTTTATTTATTATGCCTTGTAAGTTTTGGTCTTCTTTAGATATTTTTTTAAGTTTATCCTGCATATTTGTAACAATAGCACCTGTTGGTTTTGCTTTTTTAATATCGTTAAGTTTAGTTAAATTATCAATATTTTTACCGTTATTAATACCTGTTGCCACAATTGTAACAGAAATAGAACCATCAGTTCTATCATCGTAACTAATACCATCAATAATTAATGCATCAGTGCCTGCATGTTCATATACAAGTGATTGTATTTCAGATACTTCATCATTTAATAAGTCGTCTTCATGGCCTGTAATATTTAATAATACAGCATAAGCACCTTTAATATTAGTATCAGACAAAAGCGGACTTTTTAAGGCGTTTTCAAAAGCCTGTTTTGCTCTTGCTTCTCCGGTTGCAGTGCCTATACCCATAACGGCTTTACCCTGCTGACCCATAGCTGTTTTTACATCGGCAAAGTCAATATTAATATGGCCGCCTTTACCTGCTATTTCACAAATTCCCTGAATACTTTGACGTAACACATCATCAGCCATTCTTAATGCTTCTTTATGAGTTAATTTATGCCCTGCATCCTGCATACCGTCGTTTGGGACAATAATATAGGAATCTACATAATTAACCAGTTCTTTTAAACCTTCGTTGGCAATATTAATTCTTTTACTGCCTGCAGTTGTATGAGGTGTTGATACTACTGCAACAGTTAATATACCTGCTGCTTTTGCTTCTGCTGCAATAACAGGTGCTGCACCTGTTCCTGTGCCGCCCCCCATACCACAGGTAATAAAAACCATATCAGCCCCTTTTATACTGTTTCTGATTTCATCAATACATTCCAATGCAAATTCTTTACCTTTTTCAGGTCTGCCCCCTGCACCTAAACCAAGTTTACTAATTAATATAGAAGTATTAGCACCACTTGCTCTTAAAGCCTGTGCGTCAGTGTTTACAGCAATGTATTCCACTTTGCCTACATTTGCTCTAACCATATTGGCAACTGCATTACCACCTGCACCGCCTACGCCTACTACCTTAATCACAGCTCCGTCTGAATAAGGTATTTGTTCATCAAGAAATAATTCGTCCATTAATAACCCCTTCCGTTTACCAGTATATTCCGCCTAAAATATAGGTAAACTAATATATTTTTTATTATAATTTTACTATTTTAGAAAAACTCTTTTAACCAGCTTTTCATTCTTTCCCCCACCTGTTTAAAGGTGCTTTCTTCATTACCTGTAGAAATAATATTTTGAGAATGCCCGTTTTTAGCATGGAGTTTTGCAAGCCCTACAGCTGTTGCATAAATTGGGTTTCTTACTTCGTCAGCTAGCCCGCCTATATTTACAGGGTGGCCTATTCTCACACCTAACCCTAATATGTGAGATGCAAGTTCTTCCATACCTTTAAAGTTAGACATACCGCCTGTTAATACAACACCAGCACCCAGCATATCCATTAATTTTTTATTTTTAAATTCAGCTAAAAACAGTTCGCAAATTTCTTCTGCTCTTGCTTGTAAAATCTGTGCCATAACAGATTTTGATATTGTTCTAGGTGGTCTGCCCCCTACTGATTTAACACTGATTACCTCATCAGGTGCTACAAGTTCTGTTAAAACACAGCCTTCTTCAATTTTAATTTTTTCAGCTTCTGCTTCTGATGTAGAAAGCCCGTATGTTAAATCACGGGTAAAGTTATTGCCTCCTATGGAAAGCACTGCTGTATGGTAGCAGGCACCTTTATTAAATACTGCCATATCAGTAGTTCCGCCGCCACCGTCAATTAAACATACACCTATTTCACGTTCATCATCTGTAAGCACTGCCTCAGATGATGCTAACTGCTCTAAATATATATCTTCAACAGCAATACCTGCTTTTGAACATGATTTTGTTATATTTGTAGCAGAAGATACAGCACCTGTTACAATATGCACTTCTACTTCCAGCCTTACACCACTCATACCTATAGGGTCTTTTATTTCGTCCTGCCCGTCTAATATATACTGCTGTGGTAATATATGCAGCACCTCGTAACCTATTGGCGGGTTAATAGCTGATGCTGATTCTAATACACGGTTAATATCATTTTGAGTTACTTCCCCGCTTTTAACAGCTACCACCCCTCTTGAATTATAGCTTTCTATATGACAGCCTGCAATACCTGCACACACACTTTTAACAGTTACGCCGCTCATACGTTCTGCCATAGAAATAGATTCTTTTATTGCTTTTACAGTAGAATCAATATTTACTACCACACCTTTTCTTATACCTGTGCTTGGTGCAGAACCTAAACCTATAATATCAATACCGCCTTCTGCGTTTACTCTTGCAACAACGGTGCATATTTTTGTTGTTCCTATATCAAGCCCTACATATATATTATCTTTATGAGGCATGAAGCACCCCCTTTACATATATTCTTTTATCTATTGTTAAATCAACATATTCTATTTTTTTATATCTTGATTTTATATCGTTGTTATAAAGTTCTAAATTATACTTTAAAAGCTCGTAATCGTAAGGGCAGTGCATAATACCATCTTCTGTTGCCACTTCAAAACTGTAGTCTTTTAAAGTTATATTTTTCTCTCTTAATTCAGGCATCTGTTCTAGTATTACAGCAAACCGCATAGCATTATCTATATGGATTTTGCTTTCTGCTACCATTTTCACATTACTGCATTGAACAGGCATCTCTTTTCCGCTGCCTGTAAATACAAAACATCTGTTATTATTATTTTTAAAAGCAAATAATGCTTTTTCTTCGTATACAATTAAATTAACTTTATCAGGCAGCACTTTTCTTGCCTGAATTTTCTGCACCCACGGGTCTTTTGATACTATAGTCTCTTTAAGCCTGCTGTCAAAAAGGTTAAGCCCTATAAATTTGCTGCCTGTTTCTTTAATAGCCTGCCTGTCTGCGTTAATAACACCTTTTACTTCCACACTTTTTATGGTAAACACTTGTGTATTTTTTATTTTATTAACTACAGTTGCAGCACCAAACCCTATCCCAAATACAAGAACTGATAAAATCATTAACTTGATAATGCCGCCTTTCATTACCTTTCATCTCTCCTTATTATTTATGATCAAGTGATGCACTTTCGGCAATCCGTTTTACGATTTCTTCAAAAGAAATCCCCAGCCTGCCTGCTGATTTTGGCACAAGGGAGGTTGCTGTCATTCCCGGCACCGTATTAGCTTCTATTATATAAAACTTTCTGTCTGTTGCTATAAAATCTATTCTAGCCATAGATCTGCATCCTAATGCGTTGTATGCTTTAACAGCAAGTTTTTTTAAGTTTCTTATTCTTCCACTGCTTAAACCTGTATCAAGCAGATACTCTGTCATTCCTGCAGTATATTTATTTTCATAGTTATAAAACCCTTTTTTGGGACGAATCCAAATAGGCGGGAATGCTTCCCCCTCCATTACAGGAATAGTAAGCTCTTTACCTTCTATAAACTCTTCGCATATTACTTTATCATCATATTTAAATGCTTCTTCACATGCTTTTTTATACTGTGATTTTTCTTTTACTATAGTTACACCTATACTAGAACCCTGCCTTGCAGGTTTTACAACACAAGGCATAAAGGGTGGTTCGCTTTCTACTTTTGATAAAAGCTCGTATTTTGGTGTAGGCAGTTTGTAATCAATAAAAGTATGTTTTGCAAGCAGTTTGTCAAAAGCAACTGCACTAGCAGATACCCCTGCCCCTGTATATGGTATCCCCATCATTTCAAGCATACCTTGAACACAGCCGTCTTCACCGTATGTGCCGTGGAGTGCTATAACACATAAATCAGGTTTTAATTTTGATATTTTTTCAGCAAGGCTGTGGTCTGCATCTATTAAAGTAGTATTTGGATAACTTTTTATTAAAGCATCAGCCATATTTTTACCGCTTTTTAGAGATACTTCACGTTCTGCACTTAAACCGCCGTATATAACACATATTTTAGTATTTTTATCCATTACATACCCCTTTCTTTTAAGTAATCAGCTATTACAAACGAAAAATTTGTAATACTGCCTGCACCAAAAGTAATAATTATAGTGTTACCTTTTTCATCATGCAGAGTAGGTAAAAAATCGTTTAAATTTTCAAGGTATGATACGTCCTTAAACCCGTGGTTTTGGACTTCCTGTATTAACCTTTGTGCATCAATACCTTCTATAGGCTGCTCTGATGCTGCATATATATCTGTAATATAAAGTTTATCTGCATCCATAAAACATTTTGCAAAATCGTTCATTAAATTTTGCGTTCTGCTGTATCTATGGGGCTGAAAAACTACAATAATCCTGCCGTCTGTTTTTGCTTCCCTAACTGCTTTTAATGTGGTTGCAATTTCTGTAGGATGATGTCCGTAATCATCTATTACTATAAAATTATCATTTTTAAAGCGGATAGTCATTCTTCTTTGAACACCTGAAAACCCTTTCAGTGTTTCTGCTATTACTTTAAAATCTATACCCATTTCAAGTGCTGCAGTTAATGCTGCAAGTGAGTTTAAAACTATATGGTCCCCTGGCAGATTTATTTCAATATGCCCTAATATCTCACCATCTCTTTGAACATCATATGATACACTAAACCCGTCTTTTACTATATTTACAGCCCTTATATCTGCTTGAGCTTTTGTGCCGTAAGTTAAAAACCGTTTTGTTATATTTGGTATAATATCTGCCACATTACTATTATCAATACATAAAACAGATACACCATAAAAAGGCACCATATTAGCAAATTCTGCAAAACTTGATTTTACATCATCAAAATCTTTATAGTTTTCCATGTGTTCATGGTCTATATTTGTAATAATTGCAATAGATGGATAAAGCATTAAAAATGATCTGTCGCTTTCATCTGCTTCTGCAATCATTATATTACTTTTTCCATAACTAGCGTTATTATTAGTGCTGTTTAATCTGCCCCCTATAAGTATAGTAGGGTCAAGGGATGCAGCTTTCACAATTTCTGCCACCATAGAAGTGGTAGTAGTTTTACCGTGAGATCCTGCTACTGCAACTGCATATTTTAACCGCATTAATTCTGATAGCATTTCACCACGTTTAATAACAGGTTTTCTTTCCTGCCTTGCTTTTACAAGCTCCGGGTTATCATCTTTTGCAGCACTTGTATATACTATAACATCAGCACCTTCTACATTTTCTTCTTTATGTCCTATGCTGATTTTAATACCCATTTCTTTAAGCATTTTAACATTAGCATTTTCACTTATATCTGATCCGCTTACTTTAAAACCCATATTATGCACTACTTCTGCAATACCACTCATCCCGATACCGCCGATACCAACAAAATGAATATGGGAAAATCTTCCAAATACACTATTCACTATTTTCTCTCCACAAAATTTATTCTACTATATCAAGCTCTTTATATATTATTTCACTGCTTTTTATAATTTCTTTACTAAAACTAGCTCTATATTTTTCAATATTTTCTTTCATTTCTTTTAAGGCAGCAGTTAAGTTATTTGTATCTGCATTTTTTTCTTCTATTATAATACAGCTGCCCTGTTCTTTTTCAGAAAGTGCATTATAATATTGATGGTTTTCGCTGGCACCTGCAAAAGGGATATAGATTGCAGGGCATTTTAAAGCCTTTATTTCAAATACAGCACCTGCACCGCTTCTTGAAATAATTATATCTGCTTTACCCATTTCAATTGCTGCATTTTCTATATATGGCTTTAATGTAAGCCTTGTTTTAAAATTCTCTAAATGGCTGCCATACATCTCCACAGTTTCATCATACAGCTTTTTACCGCACTGATGAACAACATTAAAACCAAGCTCCATTATTTCATTAATGGATGCTGCTATTAATGTATTTATTTTTCTGCTGCCTTGAGAGCCACCTAATATTAATAAGTTATTATCATAACCTTTTTTGCTTTCTTCTTTATAAAAAACTTCTCTCACAGGGTTGCCTGTTACTATTATGTTACCTTTTGCGTTTTTACTGTGTTCAAATGATAAAAACACTTTTTTACTAAATTTTGCAAACATTCTATTAACAAGCCCCATAACGCTGTTTTGTTCATGCAGGTATAAATCACAACCTTTTATAATAGCAACTATGGCAGAAGGTGCTGCTGCAAAACCGCCTGTTATAATTACTTTATCACCTTTTTCAACGACTTGTAATGCCCGTTTTAATGCTTTTATCATATTAAACACAGCTTTTATTTTCATACTAAAAGATACGCCCATAAAAGCAGTAACGTGCTGTTCTTCAAATTCATAATTTAAAGGGGTAAGTATTGATTTTTCTATTCCCCTATTAGATACCATAAAATAAAATGGTATATTATGTTTTTTCAGCTGTTCACTTATGGCAATAGCAGGGTATAAATGCCCCCCTGTGCCGCCCCCTGCAAATACTACTTTCATTCTTTTTCTGCCTCATCAATAGATCTTAATATTACACCTATAAAAAACATAGTTACAATAATAGCAGAACCACCATATGATATAAAAGGCAGTGTTAAACCTTTTGTAGGCAGTAACCCAAGCACCACAAATACATGCACAAAACTTTGCACAAATATTAAAAAAGATAACCCAAAAACTAAAAGTCTTTTAAATTTATCAACATGTAAAAAAGCAGCCTGCAGGTTTTTTCTAAATAAAAAAACTATTATAAAAAATACAATGCTGGCACCTATTAGTCCTGTTTCTTCTGCAATAATTGCAAAAATAAAGTCGTTATGTGCTTCTGGTAAAAACAGCAGTTTCTGAGTAGATGCACCTATGCCCTGCCCAAATACACCACCATTACCAACTGATGCTAAACTCTGGATTAATTGATACCCTACACCTAATTGATCCTGCCATGGATCTAAAAAATTTAAAAGCCTTGCTTTTCTATATTCCCCTGCTAAAAGTGCAGCTACTAATACAGGCAGCACAATACCTACAATACCTAAAATATGGGATAGTCTTGCTCCCCCTACTATAAACATAGTAAAAGCAACCACAACTATTAAGGTGGTAGTCCCAAAGTCAGGTTCTATTATAATTAAAGCTGCTAATATACCTATTAAAAGTGTAGCCGGCAGAAAACCTGTCATAAAATCAACCATTCTGTCATGCTTTTTATCTAAATAGTGGGCAAGGTATAATACCACTGTAAATTTTGCAAGTTCAGAGGGCTGAAATGTTATAAAAGGTAAATATATCCACCTTTTTGCACCATTTGCACCAGGCATAAATAAAACAATAATAAGCAGTAATAAAGTTAAAAAGAAAATAGGCATAACTAGTTTCCTGTATAACTCTAAAGGTATTTTATATGCTGTATATAAAGCACCAAAACCTATTATTACATGTATAAATTGTTTTATAAAAAAATATAATTCGTTTCTTTCAAGCCTTAAAGCCTGTGCTGCACTTGTGTTATATATAAATATAAGACCTATCATTATTAATAATGCACATGTTGCAAGTATTTGAAAACGTAAATCCCTTATATTTATCATTTACTTCCCTCCAGTATATTCCAACACATACTGTGTAAATTTCTCGCCTCTATCTTCATAGCTTTTAAATTCATCAAAACTAGTGCATGCAGGCGATAGTATTACAGTGCCTTTTTTTACTTTATCAGCTGTATCTTTAACACATTCTTTTAAAGTATTATAACTTGCTTCTTCCACATTTTTAAGCAGTGGTGAAAGCTGTTTTTTAATTAAATCTGCTGCTTCTCCAAAATAACAGATTTTACTTATATTTTTATTAATCAGTGATGCCAGTGGCGAATAATCACTTTTTTTATCTCTGCCACCTATTAATAAAACAGACGGCTTTTCAATACTTAAAAGTGCTGTATAAACAGAATCCACATTAGTTGCTTTAGAATCGTTTATCCATTTAACATCACCTGATACTGCAGTAAGCTCTGTTCTATGAGGCATACTTGATAAATTTTCTATTAAGTGAGATACATCACCCTGAAAATCACAAATTTTATCTGCCATAGTTAAAGCAAAGGAAAGATTTATTATATTATGTTTACCAAAAAGTTTATATTTTGATAAATCTACATAATATTTTCCAAAATTAAGTATATTATTTTCAAGTTTCGGATAGCTTTTTAAATTATCATCAATATACCTTGCCTGAAAATCGTAAAGTATAGCTTTATTTACTATTAAAGTATCTGTATTTGTTACAAACAGCCCTTTTTTATCAATAAAATTTAATATTTTTAATTTTGCTTCGTAATAGTTTTCCATAGTAATGTATCTGTCTAAATGGTCCTGAGTAACATTTATAATACAACCTGCTTTCATTTTAAATTTCTTTAAAATTTCTATTTGAAAGCTGGAAAGCTCTATTACAAAAACATCAATATTTTCATCAAGCACAGCACTGCCAAAAGGATAACCTATATTTCCACAGGCACATGCTTTTAAACCTGCATTATTTATTATCTGTGCAGTTAAATGGGTAGTAGTTGATTTACCATTTGTCCCTGTGATTCCTATAATCTGTGCTTTTTTATCCATTTTGTTATATGCAAGCTCTATTTCACTTGTAATATTGCCGCATATATTAGGATATTTTTTTAAATCTATTCCAGGGCTTACTACTACTTCGTCATAGCCGTCTTGAAATTCTGCAATTTTTTTACAGCCCTCTTTTTTATCATCATATATATCAATACTACTGTATCCTTTTAGCTTTAAAAGGTTTATAGCAGCTGCACCACTTTTTCCATAACCTATAACTGCGCCTTTCATACTTCTCTACCTTAATTTTAATGTGCTTATAGCTAATATGGCTAATATGAAAGATATTATCCAAAACCTGATAATAATTTTCGGTTCACTCCACCCTTTTAATTCAAAATGATGATGAAGCGGTGCCATTCTAAAAAGCCTTTTACCATGAGTAATTCTAAAGTATCCTACCTGTAATATTACAGATAAGGCTTCTACTACAAATAAACCGCCTACAATTACAAGCAGCACTTCCTGTTTAACCATACATGCAATTAAACCTAAAGCACCCCCTATGGAAAGACTGCCTACATCACCCATAAATATGGTTGCAGGAAATGTATTAAACCATAAAAACCCAAGCCCTGCACCAAACATAGCACCACAAAAAACTGCTAATTCCCCAGTCTGTGGCAGGTGGGGTAGGTATAAGTAGTTAGTAAATGTATAGTTACTCATAATGTATGCAAATAAACCGTATACCGCAAAAGATGTAATGGCCGGCACTGTAACTAAACCGTCTAACCCGTCAGTTAAGTTTACTGCGTTGCTTGTCCCCACTATTACAAATACGGCAAATGGTATATAAAACCAGCTAATATCTATTATAAAATTCTTAAAAAACGGCAGTGTAATAGATGTTACTTTACCGCTGTTATCAAGTTTAATTAATAAATATACTACTATGGTAGAAATAAGTATTTCGTATACCAGTTTACTTTTACCGTGCATCCCTTCCGGGTTACGTTTTATTGTTTTTATATAATCATCTGCAAAACCTACTGCACCAAACCCTGTAAAAAGAATTAAAAGCAGTAAAATATAATGATTGCCTAAATCTGCCCATAATAATGTAGCAAATACAGTAGTGCCTATAATCATTATACCGCCCATAGTTGGTGTGCCTTCTTTTTCTTTGTGGCGTTTTGGTTCGTAGCCTTTTGATATCTGAGCTAACTTCCATTTTTTTAAAATATCAGTTACAGCACCACCTATTAACATAGTAATAATAAGTGATGTTAATGTTGCAAACATAGTCCTAAATGTAATGTATTGAAATACATTTAAAAAGGAAAACTGCTGCGATAATGGGTATAATAAATTATAAAGCATACTTTTCTCTCTTTTATCTACTTTCTTTTATAGCCATAACTATATCTTCAAATCTACCTGCTCTTGAAGCCTTAATTAAAACTGCACCGCTTTTTATTTCTTTCACTTTTTTAATACATTCTTCTTTAGTTTTAAAAACTAATCTGTTTTTAAGTTCTGGTGCTTCTATATAACTTTTACCTGTTAAAAAGAATGTTATATCTTCATATTCAAAAGCAAGCTGGGTTATTTCATTATAAAAATCTTTTTCATAACCCTCTATTTCCCCCATTTCTCCAAATACTGCATATTTTGGGGTTATATTAATCATATGCAGGCTTTTTGCACTTTTTAAAAATGATTCAAAACCTGCGTTATAGCTGTCATCTACTAAATATATATCTCCAACTTTTTCTATACTGCCGTGGCCTTTTGCCGTTTTATATTCTAATAAACCTTTTGCAATATTTTCTTCGCTTATGCCGCATAATAAAGCTGCATATACAGCACCCAGTGAGTTTTCTGCAACGTGAATATAAGGGTGGTTTATTCTAAATACTGTTTTTGTTAAGTTAGTAGTAAACTCAATATATTCGCCACAGTGATGCAGTTTTTCCATTTTTATACCTGAATGTTCACTTTCTCCAAAAGTCCTGAATTTAAAATCTCCTTTTGGCACAAAAGGTGTAAGCTGAGTTGGTATAATAAATTCGCCGCCTTTTCTTAAACCATCACTTATAGACATTTTTTCATATATAAGCCGTTCAAAAGTTTTAAATCTGCCAATATGTGCATGGCCTACACTTGTAACAATTGCAATATCGGGCCTTACTATTTCCGTTAATTCTTTTATTTCTCCAAAATTATTAGAGCCTAGTTCTATAATTATAGTATCAGCATTATCGTTTATACCACAGCCTGTAAGCATAACACCCAGCATATTGTTTTTATTACCATCAGTTGCATAAACTACTTCCTGCTGATGAAAAACAGCTTTCAGCATTTCTTTCATACCTGTTTTTCCAAAAGAACCAGTAACTGCTATAATTCTTTTATTAAGTTTATGAATTCTTTCAAAACTGTATCTGCCTAACTGCTGCATATAATCAAGAGTATCTCTTACTAATATTTTATTACCAGCTACCTGATTATATATTTCTTCGTTATCCATTATTACACAAGCTGCACCTTGATTTATTGCAGCCTGTGCAAATTTATTTCCATCTACATTTTCCCCCTTATAAGCAAAAAAAAGGGAATCTTTTGTAACAAGCCTGGAATCTAAAAAACCACCGTTTATATTACAGTCATTTTGTATATCACTTTTTAAAACAGGCAGTGCCTTTACTACTTCTAATACTTTCATTACACACCTAAATACTTCTGCACCATTTCTCTGTCATCAAAATGATGCTTTACTTTACCTATTATCTGATAAGTTTCATGCCCTTTACCTGCAATAAAAATAATATCATCTTTTTTTGCAAGAGATACTGCTTTTGCAATAGCTTTTTCCCTGTCTATCTCCACATAATATGTGCTGTCTTTTTTCACACCTTTTAAAACATCATCAATAATTTTTGCAGGATCTTCTGTTCTTGGGTTATCACTTGTTATTATAGTAATATCTGATAACTCTGTTGCAGCTTTTGCCATTCGTGGCCTTTTACCTGCATCCCTATCCCCGCCTGCACCAAAAACTGTAATAATCCTTGATTTTGCAACTTGTCTAAGGGAAGATACAGCGTTAATTATAGCGTCATCTGTATGTGCATAATCCACAAATGCTGTTATACCATTACTGCTGTATTTCTCTAATCTGCCAGGCACATTTTCTAATTTGTTTATTCCTTCTGCAATTTTATCAAGGCTTATACCTTGAGAATATGCAGCACCTATTACACCTAATATATTTTCTAAATTATATTCTCCTATCAGCCTTGATAATATATGTATCTCTTTTGAAAATACTGATATTTTTGCATCAAGCCCGTTGACAGTGGAAGAATATTCTATTGGAAAAATATCTGCATCTTTACTATTTACACTAAATGTTATTAAGTTTTCTTTTATTAAACTAGCCAGTTTTTTTCCGTATTCATGGCCTGTATTTATAATTCTATATTTTGAATATTCATCAGTAAAAAGTAGTGCTTTAGCCTGAAAATAGTGTTCCATATCTTTGTGAAAATCTAAATGGTCTCCTGTTAAGTTGGTAAATACTGCTGCATTAAAAAATGTGCCGTAAATTCTATTTTGTGCTAAAGCATGGCTTGATACTTCCATAGTAAGCCCTTTACAGCCTTTTTCCACACCCTTTGCTAAGCTTCCAAATACTAATAAAGGGGAAGGAGTAGTATTATCTGTTTCCACAAATTCATTATCAATCTGTATACCTGTTGTGCCTATTCTGCAGGTTTTCATACCTGCTGCTTTGAAAACACTTTCCATTAAATATGTAGATGTTGTTTTACCGTTTGTGCCTGTAAAAGCAACAGATGTATATTTTTTAACAGGTTCATTAAAAAATAATGAAAATGTTTTAGATAAAAGTTTTCGTCCCTGCTTAATTACAGCATGGGGAATACTCTTATCCTGCTTTTCTTCGCATATAATAAATTTAACACTACCGCTTTTATAAATATTTATAACATCTTTATTTGAATCGTAACTTTCTCCATGATAAGCATAAAAAATAGTGCCTTTACTATTTCTAGTATCAACTGCAATATTTTCTATTTCTATATTTTCCATACCACAGTAGTTTACATATTCAGGGTTTAATTTTTCCACAAGCTCACTTATTTTCATATGATACCACCTTTATTTCAGGGTCAAAATAATGTTTTTCTGTTGAAATAAATTCTGCAATCTGCCTAAAAACATTAGCAGCAGTAGCTCCACCGTAAATGGAGCTTCTAGGCGATTCATACACTACTATCATAGCAACTTTAGGGTCTTCTGCAGGAAATACACCTGCAAAACTTGCTGAATAGTTTTGTGTAGAATAGGCACCTGCTTTATGATCGTATACCCTTGCAGTCCCTGTTTTTCCTGCAATGCTTGTAAGCTGTGTTTTTGCTTTTTTACCTGTCCCTGCTTCTACAGTTTCTTTCATTAAATCAAGCATATAGCTTGCAGTCTCTTTTGATACAATCTGCACTTCGTCATGTGCAGGCATGGCAATCTCGTTACCTTTAACTATTTTTGAAATAATTTTAGGGTTTACCATAATACCGTTATTTGCAATAGCTGCATAAAATCTAACGATTTGTAACGGTGTAACAAGCACTTCATAACCTATGGCAATAGAAGTAAGGCTTGTTTTTGACCATGATGATACAGGCTTAACAATACCTGCCTCCTCACTGGCACCTAGTATACCCGTTTTATCTCCAAAGCCTGATTTTACTAAGAAATTATAAAAATCCTGCCTGTTTTTGTTTTCACCTCTAATAAGCTGAGTCATACCTATGTTACTTGAGTGGGTAAAAACTTCATCTACAGTTAATGTTCCGTAGTATTTTGTGTCAGAATAAGTATATTTACCTATTGTTATTTTTTTACTTGTATCTATAAGCCTGTTTCTATCCAGCTTATTTGCATTATGCAGGTAACTGAATGCTATTGTTTTAAATGTAGAACCTGGTTCAAATACATAGTTAAACCCGTGGTTGCTCCAGCTTGATGAAGGGTATTTCCAGTAAAAATGCGGGTTAAAGCTGTTTACATTAGCAGAAAGTATTATTTCCCCTGTTTTTATATCCATAGCTACAACAGAACCGTTTTTAGCACCGAAATTTTTAGCTCCGTCCCTTAAAATATATTCAGCCCCCGCCTGTATTCTTGAGGAAAGAGTTAAATAAACTTTAGTATCAGATTTTGCAGTTTCGCCTTTATCTTCAAAAAGAATAATTTTTCTTCTTGAATCTTTTATCCCTGCTATACTTACCTTTTTACCTTTCAACCTGTCGTTTAAAAAGTGTTCTACCCCGCTTCTACCTATATTGTCAGACCCTGTAAAGCCTACAATATTTGCCATTAATGTGCCTTGTGGATAAAACCTTGCATCTTCCACAAAATATTCAAGTCCTTTTATTTTAGCAGCTAAAGATTCAGCTTTTTCTAAATCTATCTGCCTTGCTATCCAAGTAAAAGAATCAGTCTCTTTTAATGACCTTTTAGTTTTAGAACTAACCTTTATGCCATTTTCTTCAAGGGCTTTAAAAAATTCGTATTTATTTGGTATATTTCTTCTATATGCAAACAAAGAACCTGCACTTTTATTACGTGCAAGCATCCTACCTTCTCTATCGTATATATATCCCCTGTCTGTTAATACAGTTAAACGGGGGTCGCTTTGCATATCTACAATTTCTGCATACTTATCTCCATTTATAACCTGTAAATAAAAAAGCCTTACAAAAACTAATCCAAAGATTATAAACGAAAAAACAGTAAAAAGTTTTATTATAGTGCTATTTTTGAACATAAAAAACCTTTCCACCTTCTGGGAAAATAAAATCCATCTGCCCTGCTTTATTGAAAAGCGTTTCCCACCTTAAAGCATCAGAATACCTTTTTGCTACAGCTTCATATTTTAAAGATTTCCTGTCAAGCTCAAGTGCCAGCTCGTTTATTTTATAACCCTCATTAATACATTTTGTGCGTATAATAACAAGTATAGCCATACAGAATACAAGTATTAATGTTCCAAATATTAATATAGGTGCCAGCGATATTCCAAACCCTGCCACTCTGTCATCACTCATAACTCTCATTATATTCGCTCCGCAACTCTTAATTTAGCACTTCTTGAAAGTGGATTTTCTACCACTTCTTTTTCTGAAGGCACTATGGGTTTTCTATTAATTATTTTAAATTCTGCCTTTTTATCACATACGCACACAGGAAATTCCGGCGGACATACACATGAAAGGGCATATTGATTAAGCCATTCTTTCACAATCCTGTCTTCTAAAGAGTGAAAAGAAATAGCAGCAAAACGCCCTTTCGGTTTAATAATATCTGCAATTTTACTCATTAATGATTCAACAGCCTCAAGCTCACCGTTTACAAATATACGAAAAGCCTGAAATGTTTTTGTGGCAGGGTTAATACCTTTTTTATGAAACTGTTTAGGCACAGCACCCTTTATTACTTCTGCTAAATCAAGTGTATTAGTAAAAGGCTTGAAAGCCCTTCTTGTTACTATTGCTTTTGCTATTTTGCGGGAGAATCGTTCCTCGCCGTATTTAAAAATAATTGTGGCAAGGTTACTTTCAGAATAAGTGTTTACTACTGCACTTACAGGCTCTCCGCAAGTTGTATCCATACGCATATCAATAGGGCCGTCTTTCCTGAAAGAAAAACCTCGTTCTGAATTTTGTAACTGGAAAGAAGATACACCAAAATCAGCATACACCCCGTCCACAATCTTTATACCTATAGAATTTAATGCTTTATCTATATCTGCAAAATTACTATGCAGTATTATTACTCGTTTATCTGATAAAAATTTCTCTTTTAATCTTTCAACCGCTTCAATATCTCTATCAAGCAGTATAAGCCTGCCGTTATTTGAAAGTTTTTCTAACAAAAGCCCTGCATGACCGCCACCACCACCTGTGCAGTCAACATATATGCCCTCAGGCAGAACATTTAGACTGTCAATTAGTTCATGATATAATACGGAGATATGCATAGCCTACTCCGAAACTATCATATCCATAAACCCAGATAATGCATCAATATTACTTCCTAAAGTTAAATCAATATCAGCTTCTTCTTTAGCCCATTTATCTTTATTCCATAACTCTATTATATCGTATGCACCTATCACGTAACATTCATTACCTAAATCTGCCGCATTGCGTATCTGTGGCGGTATATTCATTCTGCCGGAACTGTTAATTTCTACCATAAAGGCAGAAGCATTTAACTTCCTGAACATTTTAAATGATTCAGGGTTTGTTTTTGCAGCTTCATACATATCTTTCATTTTAGCATCAAAGGTAGTTTTAGGATGTATTTTCACTACACCGCCAATACAGTATGCCATTAAAGCATCGTTACCGTAATTTGCACGTAGTTCATCCCGCATCTTCGCAGGAAGACTTAACCTGCCAGCCTCATCAAATTTATTCAGATAATTGCCTGAAAATCCCATCTCTACCCTTTATACATTTTATGCCAAAATGATACAAAACACTATATCTCTTCCCATTTGTAATAAATTTTTAAGAAATAGTCAAGCACTTTTAATGATTTTATTATTATTTAGCTTTTATTAAAAACATATTTTATAATTTAATTATATTATTTTACATTATATTTTTATGTAT
>RCNI01001747.1_pt1 | contig 17357 bp, 19 predicted proteins | sample 2041151 | NCBI WGS metagenome assembly RCNI01 (sample SAMN09708214, study PRJNA481090) | feces metagenome | isolation source: feces | place: Antarctica: Albino Rookery | reverse complement strand
AAATGCGGTCGGTTGCAGAAACAAGGCAGGGAAGAATGGTGCATACACGAATAAACGGGGTGGAAAAGATGCTTCGACTCGCTTTGCTCGCTCAGCATGACAGGGGGAGAAAAGTACAGGACCCTCCGGAGAGGGTCCTGTGGAAAAAAGTGCTTGGTTTAGAAATCAGCGTTGCCGACGGTACGGGGATGGGGCAGCGAGCCCAAGACCTGCGGCCTTGGGGACCCGGAGAGATTGGACATCCTCGGTCGGAGTGAATCCGCCCTGCGGCAAGGGTTCCCGGTGGGAACCGCTTGGACGCCCGAGGGGCGAAGAATGTGCTGCCCCGAAAAAACAAAGAGCCTTCCGAAGAAGGCTCTTTGAGAAACTGCTATTTTTAGAAATCAGCGTTACCAACGGTACGGGGATGGGGCAGCACATCACGGATATTGGACACACCGGTGAGGTACATAACCATACGCTCGAAGCCCAGACCGAAGCCTGCGTGACGGCAGCCGCCGTAACGGCGCAGGTCGCAGTAGTACTTGTAATCGTCGGCTTCCATACCCAGCTCCTTGATGCGCTCTTCCAGCAGGTCGAGGCGCTCTTCACGCTGGCTGCCGCCGATGATCTCGCCGATGCCGGGGACCAGGCAGTCTGCGGCAGCGACGGTCTTGCCGTCGTCGTTCAGGCGCATATAGAAGGCCTTGATCTCCTTGGGATAGTCGGTGACAAACACGGGCTTCTTGAAATACTGCTCCGTGAGGAAACGCTCGTGCTCGGTCTGCAGGTCGCAGCCCCAAGACACGGGGTAATCGAACTTGTGACCGGACTTGAGCAGGATGTCGATGGCGTCGGTATAGGAAACACGGCCGAAGTCAGAGGAGGCCACATGCTCCAGACGCTCCTTGAGGCCCTTATCCACGAAGGAGTTGAAGAAGTTCATCTCATCGGGGCAGGTGTCCATGACATAGCGGATGACGAACTTAATCATATCCTCAGCCAAGTTCATGTCGTCGTTCAGGTCGGCAAAGGCAATTTCCGGCTCGATCATCCAGAACTCAGCGGCGTGGCGCTGGGTGTTGGAGTTCTCGGCACGGAAGGTGGGGCCGAAGGTATACACATCGCCGAAGGCCATGGCAAAGTTCTCGGCGTTCAGCTGACCGGACACGGTCAGGTTGGCGCTCTTACCGAAGAAGTCCTGAGAGAAATCGACGCTGCCGTCCTCCTTGCGGGGAGGATCGTTCACATCCAGCGTGGTGACACGGAACATCTCACCGGCACCCTCGCAGTCGGAGGCGGTGATGATGGGGGTGTGGACATAGACAAAGCCACGCTCCTGGAAGAACTTGTGGATGGCGTATGCGGCAACGCTGCGGACCCGGAAGGTAGCGGAGAACAGGTTGGTGCGGGGGCGCAGATGCTGCTGGGTACGGAGATACTCCACGGTGTGGCGCTTCTTCTGAAGGGGATAATCGGGAGCGGAAGTGCCCTCCACCTCGATTTCGTGCGCCTTCAGCTCAAAAGGCTGCTTGGCGTCGGGGGTGAGCACCAGCTCGCCGTGGATGATGAGAGCGGCGCCCACATTCTGGTGGGCGATTTCGTCGTAATTGGACAGTGCATTGCGGTCCATGACCACCTGCAGGTTATTGAAGCAGCTGCCGTCATTCAGGGTGATGAAGCCAAAGGTCTTCATGTCACGCAGAGAGCGCACCCAACCGGCCACGGTCAGCGTCTGACCGCCCATCGCCTGAGAGTTGGCGTAGATGGAAGCAATCTTAGTACGATTCAAAGGAAATTCCTCCTTATAGGGTTAAATAAACCAAATATGAGGTCATTATACTTCCCTTGTGGAAAATTTGCAATACATTCCACGGTTTTCCGAGGAAAAGAGGGGCAGAATCGGTGGAAAAGTGGTTCAAAAAGGAAAAGGGCAGGCAAGGGTGGAACAAACGCCCGCAGGGAAGGGGCGGTTTACCGGGACGCAACTTGAGCAGGGAAGCAGTGGCGATGCGGAACAAGCGCAAATTACAAAGCAAAACGCTGCGAAAAGCTCCGGGGAGCTTTTCGCAGCGCTCTGATTTTTTTGAATTCGGGACTTCCAATGATGCGGCGTTTGGAAGCGTCAGTCGTTATCGCCGTCCTCCTCGTGGTCCGACGCCTCGTCTTCGTCGGCCTCGGACTCATCCGCATCATCCTCATCGACCTCGTCCGACGCATCCTCGTCCGCATCGGGACCCTTGTCGTCGTCCTGAGCGTCCTTGTCCGCCGGCTCCGAAAGAGCCTCCTGCTGCTCCTCCATCCGATCCTGTTCCTCTTCCAACTTGTCGAACAGGACTTCTCGGAAGGCTTCGCTCTGCATGAGGGACGGGTTTTGCTTCAGGGCGTCCAGCATAGCGGTCAAAGTCATCTGTGCATAGGTGCGTTCGGCATCGTCCTCATCCGGGGTGTCGGGGGTGTCCTGCCGGTCGTAGTAATCTTCCAGCAAATCCATATATTCCTCGTTGATAAGCAGGCTCAGCATATACCGGGGCAGGGTCTGGGACTGCGCCTGTGCGCTCTGCACATCCTGCCGATTACAGGAGAAGTAGACCGAATTTTCGTTGGCAAACAGCCCCCGGACTTCCGCTTCTGCCTGCTCGTTTACGGTGTCCTTTTCGGGCGCGTAGGCAATCAGGAAGGGGCCGCCGCCCAGCAGCTCCCGCAGCTCGGGCGTCAGCTCGGTGAGCGATTTTCCTCGCAGCTGACGCAGCACCGACTCGGGAATCGTGCCGTTCGGGGACGCCGCATCCAGCACCGTGTTGCTTTCGTCCACGGTCAGCTGTACGCTCTGCTGTGCGTCGATGGAAACGACAGCATAGGCATCCATGGAAAGCTGGGGTGCCACCAGTGCCAGCACCAGCGCCAGCATAGCGGCAATGGCGGTGAGTCTGCGCCAGTGGTTGGTGCGCTTCTCCCGTTTGTCGGCTGCACCCACGGCATAAATGCCGCCGGTCTGTCCTTCCTCTTGATACAGGTCCTCGGGAAGAATGTAGATTTCATCGCCGATGTCCATTGTTCCTTTTCGACGGATGCGGATTACTTCACCGCCCTCTTTCATGGCGAGGGCGTAGTTGTCGTTCAGTTCCAGAAGTACGACTTTTTCAACCATGGTTCCACCTCGTTTCCTGAATCCAGCCGGTCAGCCCGGTGAACCGGCACACAAACACCAGCATGGTGCCCAGAATAAAGACCTTGCTGGAGCGGATGACCTTTTCCGATACCTGACACAGCGCTGCCACCGGGCGGATGGGCAGCTTCTTTTTGCGGTAGGTCTGGGCGACGATCTCTTCGTCCCGGCTGGCACGCTCCGCCGCCTCCACGGCCCGGGTTCGGGTGTCCCGATGTTTGGGGGCGTTGCGGGCCAAATCCTCCATAGAAAGACCGAATTTCTTGAGTTCTTCCTGATATTCCAGAATTTCGTCCCGGAGTGCCGGGTTCCCGTGGTGGGTGTCCGGTACATCCAGTCCGTTTTCCTGCATCTCCTCCAGCGAGACCTGATTGCGGCCGTGTCGGGCCTCCTGCTCATGGTAGGTGGCAAGCCGGCTGCGGATCACCAGACCGGCGTAGCCGAGAAAATTGCCCCGTTCTCCGTCGAAGCGATCCACCGCCTCGGCAAAGGCGCTGAGGGCGATGCTGAATTCATCGTCATGCTCAATTTGCACATAGCGTCCGGTGACCTTGCTGACGGTGCGGATGATGAACGGCATATGCTGTTTGATTAGTTCGTCCAGATGTTCCAGATTGATTTCGGATTCTGATGCCATTTCATGCACCCCCTTTTTTCTGAAAGTCTATCAAACCGGGCATTCCCTGTCAAACCGGGGACGCAATTATGCCGCATCGGTTTCTGCCAGCAGATTGACGCTGTCGACGCCGCCCAGCTCAAAAATGCGGCGGATGAGGGTGTCACTTTTGGACACCGGGAGCCGAACCTCATACACCAGCTCGAAGGAGTCGGCCATCACATTTTTCGCCTTCACTTCATGCCGGTCGCAGCTGCTGGCCAAAAGACAGCCCACCGCGTTCAGGTCTGTGTCACTGCCCCGGACCACCAGCATCATGTCGTTGGGTCTGGTGCTGTTTTTTCCGGTGAGCATCAGAAACAGTCCGATAACCAGACTGCCCACCAGTCCCAGCAAATAGCTGCCGGTAGAGGCGGCAAGGCCGATGGCCATGCTCCAGAAGATAAAGCCGATGTCTCTGGGGTCCCGGATGTTGGTGCGAAAGCGCACGATGGAGAGGGAGCCCAGCATACCCAGAGAAAGCGCCAGATTGGACTGGATGAGATCCATCAGAATGGTGGAAATCAGTGCCAGCGACACCAGCGTGGCGGCAAACTGCGGGCGGTAGGTGGCTTCGCTGTTGGCAAGGCGGTAGCAGATCCACAGCCAGACGGTGAAGCCCATCGCCACCAGCAAGGTGATCAAAATTTGCGTGCTGCTGGGTCTGGATGAGATCAGAGCCAGCAATTCTGTGATTTTTTCATTTAATTGGTCCATAGTATTCTCCCCACGCCCAAGGCGTTGTTCCGTTGGTCATGGGTCAGCGTTCCGCTTCGTCCACAGCCAGAAGATTCATGTTTTTGTCATAGAGAAGGGCGGTGTCGCCCTGTTTTTTCCACACCGAGTCCTGCGTCCAGATCAGGTCCCCGGGTTTGGCACTGTCCTGACACACCACGGTGAGGGTCTCACCTGCATCCAGAACGGCGTCTGCCGGGAAGTGGTAGATTTCGTCTCCACGCTGGGAAATCAGCGTACAGCCCTCCAGGGCAGCCGGAGTGTCGCTGTCATTTTGGAGGGTGACGGCCTGCTCGGCTCGGTCGACCTGAGCAAAGGACAGGTTCAGGGTCTGGGGCAGCGGCGCATCCGGTACGGCGGTCACGGTCAGGGAACGGCCGTCGGAGCAAAGGTCCAGACTGTCCCCTTCGGAGTAGTAGGCCTTGACGCTGCGCTGGGTCAGAGCGGCGGTGATTTTAGGCTCGATGGATTCGGGATTTTCCGCTTCGTTGCCGGTAATCAGGCCGATGGAGGGTTTGACCCGATCCAAAAAGGCCGGTGAGGTGGCATCGTCCTCGCCGTGATGCCCCAGCTTCAGCACATCCGCCTGCAAGGGGAAGTCGGAGGCCATCAGCGCCGCTTCCTCTTCCAGCTCGGCATCGCCCATCATCAGGAAGGAGCAATCCCCGTGGGTGAGCCGCATGACGACGGAATTATTGTTTGCATTTTGCGGGTCCACGGTGTTCGGAATCCAAATTTCAGCGGTGACTCCTTCCAAATTCAGCACCTCGCCGCCCGTTAACTCCACCAGCTCGCCGCCCTGTGCCGGGACGATCTCCCGGGGCAGGATTTCCGTATAGGAAACGGTGTCACGGGCGGAAATATAGACCCGGTCGGTGGGGAAGGCCTTCATCAGCGCTTCCAGACAGCCGGCGTGATCCTTGTGTCCGTGGGAGAGAAAGATGCCCTCCAGATGGTCGACACCCTTCTGTCGGAGCAGACGGGCAATCTGTGGATAATCCTGCGCCTTTCCCGTGTCCACCAGATAGTGGGTTTGTTCCGGTGTGGTCAGCAGGAACGCATCGCCCTTGCCGATGGTGAGAAAGGTCAGGGTGCATTCCCCCACCGCCTCCGGGGCTTGGGGCTGTGTGGGCGTGCAGCCGCAGAGCAGGACTGCCGTGAGCACAAGCAATAACAGCCGCTTCATCATGCCACCTGCGTTTCCGGTGCCAGCACATTGACTCCGTCAATGCCGTCCATGCGGTTAAAGAGCAGCAGCAGCCGTTCTTCCTCGTTCTGAGGCACTTGGAGCTGATAGACCAGCTCAAAGGAGTCGGAAAACACATTTTTGGACTGGATGGTGCTGCCCGGAGTTTTGCTGAACACCGCCTGCACCTGAGCGATCTGCTCCTTGCGTCCACGCACCACCATAGTGAGTGCGTCCCGTTTGGGATGCGTTCTGCCGATGACCAGCATGACAAGGCTCAGCACCACCGTCCCGGCAAGGCCGATTGCGTAAGCGCCCAGCGCCGAGGAGATGCCGATGGTCAGGCTCCAAAACACAAAGCCCAGATCTCGGGGGTCCCGGGTGTTGGTGCGGATGCGGCAGATGGACAGAGCGCCCAGTGCGCCCAGCGAGAACATGGGGTTGTTCTGAATCAGGGTCAGGAGCAGGGTGGATGCCAGCGAGAGCATCATCAGCGTCACATTAAACTTGCGGTTATAGGTCAGACTGTCATGGCAGAGCCGGTAGACCCCCATCATAATGGCGGCCAAAAGCACCGTCACCAGCAGGCTGAGGGCCAGATCAAGCCCGGTCTGAACCATGGGCTCACCGGTCACAGGCGGAACCCCCAGCATTCTCATCAGTTTACTCATGGATACCTCTTCTTTCTTCAATCATAGCAATAGTTCAGAATGGACCGGGACGAGCCGAACTTGCTGGGCGGCTTCCGGGTCAGATCGCATTGGGCCAGCACCTCTTGAATCTGACGGAAGAGAAAGCGGTCGTATTTGATCTCCAAAATGGTCTGATCCTTCGGCAGTGCGGACTGAAAGTTCAGCCGTTCCCGGAACAGATCATGACAGAAGGGACAATAGCGCAGGTTGTTGTCCATGGTCACTCTGGTGTTGAAATTGGGGTGGGTATAGGCCCGCCGGTCGTATTCGATGAGGGACACCGGGCGATAGAGCCGGGTGGTCATCAGGTCATAGCCGTAACGGGCGGTGGGATGGTCGTAATGGAGCAGCACCCGATAATCCCCTTGCAGCAGCGCTTGGGCGTCTGCCCGGCTGATGACGACGCTCTCCTTCAATTCCCGTCCGAAGCTCTTCCGTTTTAGCTCAAACTTGGCTTTTTCATCTTCCGGGTGATAGATTCGCAGACGAATTCGTTTTTTCTCGTCGGCGTGGTGCTTTTTATCCCAGTAATCTTCGTTGGTGATGCTGTCAAAATACACACTGCGCACCGTATATCCGTTATAGCCGCCGTAGGCGTCCGGAGTCAGAAGCTGATCCAGCGCTCCCAACAGAAACAGCCGATCCGGCAGAGAGAGCAGATATTTCACTTCTCTGCGGGAGACTGCCAGCACATCTGCCGTACTCATTTGAATCTCTCCTTTCCTTCTTACTATAAGATACAAGGGGGCGATTCGGTTTTGGGCAGGTTTTTGAAAAAATGTGCAAAACATTTGACGGAGCGGTTCGGTTGTTCGGAAAAAGCAGGTGTGCTATAATCAGTTTTACCCCGGATTGGGGAAAAGGAGAAGGAATATGGAGTACCATTTGCGCTATCTGCCCCCGGAGGAACTGGGGCGCATTTATCCCAAGCTGCAGCGGGATTTTCCCCCGGAAGAGCGGAAATCGGAGCAGCGGCTGCGCTGCCAGATGGAGAAAGGGCTGGAAACCGGCTGGCTCCTTATGGCGGACGGAACAGAGGTCGGCTATGCCTTTGTGCTGCGGCACCCGGCGGTGGGTCCGGCGTTGCTGGACTACCTTGCGGTGGAGCCTCACGGAGAAGGCCACGGCACGGCGCTGGTGACCCTGCTCCAGAACGAGTACATGGAGGGCGGTCTGCTGGCAGAGGTGGAGTCTGTGCTGCCGGAGCTTAGCGAGGAAGAGCAGCTGCGTCGGCAGCGGTGTCAGAAGTTTTACCGCAAGGCAGGCTTTCAGCCCACGGAGGTGGAAAACTCCATTTACACCGTGCCCTATCGGATTTTTCTGTGGAGCATGAACCCCATTGAGCAGCCCACCGCCTTGGCGGCTCAGGCGCTGGACACCCTGTATGCCCTCCAGCTGCCCTATGAGGAATACTGCGCTCATGTGCGCATTGAAGTGCCGGAAACGAAAAAATGAAATAAAAAAGGAGCCAGAATCCTTGGATTCTGGCTCCTTTTTTGCGTTTTGTTACACCGACGGGGCGTAGTTGTCGACGATGAGCATATTCAGCTTCTGCCACCGACGGACCTCGTTGGCGGTGAAGAGCAGGTGCTGCTTGAGGGCGTCGTCCGGCTCCTGAGGGGTCAGGGTGACCAGACACTTGAAGGCGCAGGGCATCAGGTCGGCACTGGAAATGCCGCAGAGCAGACCCTCGGTATAATCCCGCAGCTCCAGCGGATTGAAGATGTAGAGCAGGTCCTCCTCCAGAGAGTTGTACTGGTTGACAAACGAGAACCGGATGAGCATATCACTGTAAACCACCTTGCCGGAGTAGCGCACCTCGCTGCTGCGTCCGGTGGAGGACACGGAGGTGATGGTGAGAAAGGCTTCGCAGCTGCCGGAGGGGTCCTCGGTTTTCTGAATGTGGATGACTCCGTCCTTCAGCCGCTGGAAACGACCGTCATAGTAGTAGAAATACAGTCTTCTGGCCTCGTAGAAGGGGCTGTGGCGGCTGTGAGTCATATGCACCGGGGGAGCGGACTCCTGCACCGGCGGACGGTAGTCCATCAGCTGGCAAGGCTCCACGCCCAGAGCGGCGCTGATGTCGTAGAGGGTTTCCACATCCAGCGTAATCTCTCCGGTTTCGTATTTGCTCACGCTGGCCCGGCTCTTGCGGATTCGGTCTGCCAGCTGCTGCAAGGTGAGCTTGCGCTCCTTTCGATAGCTGCGGATGCGGCTGCCGATGTGCTGTGACAACTCGTTCATAGGGGACACGCTCCTGTTTCGTAGGAATATACATTTTCTCCCGGTACGGAGAGAAAACAGTCAATTTGCCGAAAATGCATGCCGATATTCTATCATGAAGAAATATATGATGTCAAACTTCTATTGTAATGAAACTTTTCTCGATTTGCATTTTGAAGGGCGGCTCCCTATAATGTGGACATTGTTCGAAAAGAGAGAGGTAACAGTTATGGAACACAAGAAAAAATCTGGTTTTTCCGGCTCGTTGGGCTTTGTGCTCGCAGCTGCCGGAAGTGCGGTCGGCGTAGGCAACATCTGGCGCTTCCCCTATCTGGCAGCCAAGGATGGCGGCGGTCTGTTCATTCTGGTTTATCTGGTTTTGGTGCTGACCTTCGGCTTTACACTGCTGACTACGGACATTGCCATCGGCCGGCGCACCAAGCAGAATGCGCTGCAAGCCTTCGGTACGATGCATCCTAAGTGGAACTTTCTCGGTAAGCTCACCTTTTTGGTGCCTGCCATCATTATGACTTATTACACCGTCATCGGCGGCTGGGTCAGCAAATATGTGCTGGTCTACCTCACCGCACACGGCCCTGCGGCAGCGCAAGACGGATACTTCCTCAACTTTATTACGGCCCCGGTGGCCCCCATCGTCTTTATGCTGCTGTTTTTGGCAGCCACCGCAGTTGTGGTGTATTTCGGCGTGGAAAAGGGCATTGAGCGGTTCTCCAAGATCGTCATGCCGGGCCTGTTGCTGCTGGTCATCGGCATTGTGATTTTCGGACTCACCTTGAAGCACACGGCCCCCGACGGCACGGTGCGTACCGGCTTGCAGGGACTTGCAGTCTACTTCGTCCCCAATTTTGACGGCCTCACGGTGCGTCATTTCCTCCACATCCTGATGGACGCCATGAGTCAGCTCTTCTTCTCCCTCAGCGTGTCCATGGGCATTATGATTACCTACGGCTCCTATGTGAAGGATGATGTCAATTTGGGCCGTTCCATTCGTCAGATCGAGTTCTTCGACACCGGCGTGGCCCTGCTGGCCGGCGCCATGATCGTGCCTGCGGTCTTTATGTTCTCCGGCACGGAGGGCATGGCCTCCGGCCCCAGCCTGATGTTCGAGGCACTTCCCAAGGTGTTCACTGCCATGGGCCCCGTGGGTCATGTGGTTGGCTTGGCGTTCTTTGTGATGCTTGGCTTTGCTGCCCTCACCTCCAGCGTGTCCATTCTGGAAACTCTGGTGGCCAACTGCAAGGCTCTGTTCCACATCCCCCGCAAGAAAATGTGCATCATCCTGACGGTGGTGTCCGCCGGTGCGGCTGTGCTGATCTGCTTGGGCTACAATGTGCTCTTCTTCAGCCTGCCCCTCCCCAACGGCACCAATGGTCAGCTGCTGGATGTGATGGACTACATCAGCAACAGCTTCCTCATGCCTCTGATTTCCTTCCTGACCAGCATCTTCATCGGCTGGGTCATGAAGCCCAAGTGGATCGAGGAAGAGATGATTTCCAGCGGTCATGCGTTCCATGGCAAGAAGATGTATTCCTTCATGATCCGCTTCGTGGTGCCGGTCATTATGGCGGTGCTGTTCTTCCAGTCCACCGGTATTATGAAGTAAGCGAACACAAGAAATTGCGGCTCCAAGTTCCCGGTGAGACCCCTTGTATCCGGTAAAAACGGTTCCTCTGACGGGCGGCTGTGCTTCGGCACAGCCGCCTTTTTGAATTCGCTGCAAAAACGGACCGCTGACGCAGGAATGCGTCAGCGGTCCGTTTGTACAGAACGCATAGCACAAAGAGCGCAAAAAAACCAGCCCCCGGTCGTGAAACGACCGGGGGCTTCTTGCTTAGTTCAGGATGTAATCGTAAATCGCCTTTGCCACGCCGTTCTCCTCATTCGAGGTAGTGGTGACCTTCGCCACACGGAACACGCAGTCCTCACTGTTGGCCATCGCCACGGAAAGACCGGCGGCACGGAGCATTTCCACATCGTTTTCCGAGTCGCCGCAGGCCATGGTCTGCTCCTGCGGAATGCCCAGCTGCTCCGCCAGCGCCAGCAGGGCGTGACCCTTGGAGGCGGTAGGGGCGGTGATTTCCAGATTGTCGGTGCCGCCGGAGACAATGGTCAGGTCAGGGTAGTCGGCAAGGATGGCTCTCAGGGGAGCTTCATCCACCCAGTGACCCTCCTCGTCGTGGAGAAAGTTCAGGGTGAATTTTTCCACATGACCGTGGGTGCGGATAAAGTCCACCGGGTCCTCCAGTACGGTGCGGGAATTGCGGAGGTACTCACGCACCGGCTCGGAGATGGAGAGCTTGGGCAGGAGGTCCAGCTGGTTGGCGGTGGCATAGCCCTTGCCGGAGGCGAAGAAGGTAGCCATCAGGTTCAGGTCCAGCAGCCGATGCATCAGCTCGGCAGCCAGCTGGGTATCCAGATAATCGGTATAAATCGGTGCGCCGTCGGACAGGCGGTAGACCGCCGCACCGTTGGAGGTCAGCGCGTAGTTGACGCCGGGAAGCTCCAGAAACTCCGGAGTGATGCCGCTGAGCGGACGACCGGAGGCAGGCAGAACGGTGACGCCGGCGGCAATGGCGTTCTCCAGCGCCTGTTTCGTCACCGAAGAGATGTGTTTTTCGTTGTTGAGGACGGTTCCGTCCAAATCGAGAGCCAGCAGACGAATGGTAGGTTTCATGAAAGAACTTCCTTTCTATCAAAGCGCACGGATCAGGGTAATGGCTCTGCCCAGCAGAGTCATGTCCTCCGTTCGGGGGTGGGGAGGGTACTCCGGATTGGCGGCTTGGAGCAGGCTGCCCTGCACCTGACGCACCAGAAGCGCCCCCTGCTGGATAAACACGGCAATGGCGCCGTCGGGGATGGTTCGGGTCCGCTTGACCAGCAGACGGTCCCCCTCCAACAGCCGGGGATACATGGAAAAGCCCTGCATTTGCAGCACGAAGCAGTCCTCGGCTGATTTTCCCTCCAGCTGTGACCGAGGCACCAGCAGGGTGTCCGGTCCGGGCAGCAGGGTGCCGTCTTTGGCCAGCCCGACCATGACCGGAAAGGAGAGGGCGGTCTCCGTGGGAGTGGATTCCACGCCGCTGAGCCATTCCGGCGACACGGACAGGGCAGAGGCCAGCCGCATCAGCTTGTCCGCCTTGGGACAGTAGCGACCGCTGAGGTAAAGACTGATGCTGCCCCGGTCGATGCCAGAGGCACGGGCAAGCTCGGCTTGGGTGAGACCGCTGGCGGCAAATGCCTGCTCCAGGCGTTCCCGGGTGAGATCAGACTGCATAAGAGCCCCTCCTTTCTGTGCGTTGTTTGTATGTTCCCATACAGAATACGAAAAAAAGAGGAAGAAATCAACGATAGAACCAACATTTTTCTTTTTTTGTATATCGGAACTAGAACAAGCGTTCTATTATAGCCTCAGGAAATCCACCGGATGTCAGGCGCACCCAGCCAAAGGGAAACGAGAGAGGGCAGGCCGAGGGATGGGTTTCCGGGGAAGAAAAAGGAGGGATGATGTGGATTTCACACGGGGGAAGCTGCCCGGAGACGCAGAGGCCAACGCTCTGGTGGAGCGGGCGCTGTTTCTGGCAGCGACCGGGTACTGGTACACGGAAGAAAAACGGGAGACCTCGGAGAAGGGCGGCGAGAAGGTCACCCGGACGAGAAAGCAGGCCGCCCCCAATGTGTCAGCCATCGCCCTGTGGCTCAGCCACCGTGTTCCGGAGCGTTGGGGGGACGAGACGGAACCGCCTTCGGAGAACAATCTCTTCGCCATGCTGCGAGAAGAGTGGGAAGGGGGTGAAGGCGACGAAGTTTCAGCAATTCAGTCCCAAACAGAAGCTGGCCATGACTTGGTGGAAACAGAAGGAATACCGCAAGCTGGACGGGATTCTGTGTGACGGCGCAGTGCGAAGCGGCAAGACGGTGTGTCTGACGGTGGGCTTTCTGCTCTGGAGCATGACGGCCTACGAAAATTGCACCTTTGCGATCTGCGGCAAGACCATCGAGAGTCTGCGGCGCAATGTCATCAACCTGCTGCCCCAGTGGGTGGAGGGCATCTTCCGGGTGGAGGAAAAACGCAGTGAAAACCGCATCACGGTGTACAGCGGCACCCGGAAAAACGACTACTACCTCTTCGGCGGCAGGGACGAGAGCAGCTTTGCGCTCATTCAGGGCATCACGCTGGCCGGAGTGCTGCTGGACGAGGTGGCGCTGATGCCCCGTTCCTTTGTGGAGCAGGCCATCGCCCGATGCAGCGTCAAGGGCAGCAAGTTCTGGTTCAACTGCAACCCGGAAGGGCGAAGCCACTGGTTTTTTCGGGAGTGGGTGGAAAAAAGCGAGGAGCGCCGGGTGCTCCACCTCCACTTCACCATGGAGGACAACCCATCGCTGGATGAAGGGGTGCGCCGCCGCTATGAGCGGCTGTACACCGGGGCGTTCTATGACCGCTATATCCGTGGCCTTTGGCGGTCGGCAGAGGGTACGGTCTACGACATGTTCCACGAGGAACGCCACATGACCGACACCCTTCCGCCCCTGACCGGGGACACCTATGTGTCAGTGGACTACGGTACCCTGAACCCCACGGTGTTCCTCAAATGGCAGAGGGGCAGCGACGGGGTGTGGTACTGCACCGGGGAGTATTACTGGTCCGGACGGGAAAGCCAGCGGCAAAAGACCGACGGCGAGTACGCCGACGCACTGGAGCACTTCCTTTCCGGGGTGTCGCCCCGGGCGGTGATTGTGGACCCGTCGGCTGCCAGCTTTATTACCGAGCTGCGCCGCCGGGGTTACCGGGTGCAGCGGGCGGATAACCGGGTCAGCGACGGCATCCGGGCGGTGGGCGAACTGCTGCGGCAGGACAAAATCCGCTTTCACCGCAGCTGCATCCATACGGAGGAGGAGTTTTGCAGCTATGTCTGGGACGAAACCTCCGTCCAGCGAGGCGAGGATCGCCCGGTCAAGGAGCATGACCACTGCATGGACGCCATGCGGTATTTCGTGATGACGGTGCTTTATCGAGGCTCCGCCCGGGTGTCCAGACGCCCGAGAGGGCTTTGAAGCGGGAAACAAGGAGGAAAGAAAAGGAAATGATTTTATATTTGGATCGTTCGGAAGTGCCGGATGTGGAGCGAGTGCCGTCCGAGGTGCTCCGCAGCCTCATCCGCAAGGGGGAGCAGGCCGCCGGACGCTACGACAAGCTGTGGCGCTACTATCTGGGCCAGCACACCCTGCCGACGCCTGCCGGACGAGATGAGGTGCAGGTGGTGGTGAACTACGCCAAGTATGTGGTGGACATTGCCTTGGGCTACTACCTGAGCCACCCGGTGAAGTATGACGCCAACCAGACGGATGCACTGGGCCGCAAGATCGATTTGACGCCGCTCATCCACTGCTACGATCAGGCACAGGTGCAGGAGGCGGACCTCACCATCGGCAAGACTATGGGCGTCATGGGCGACTGTCTGGAGCTGTGCTATTCCACCGCCGGGGAGCATCCCGGCCCGGCCTCTGCGGTGATCGACCCCAGAAGCGGCATTTTGGTGAAGGACAACACGGTGGAGCACGCCAAGCTGTTCGGCCTGATCTGGGAGAAGCGCAGAAAGCTCTCCGGTGAGCTTTCTTACTTCGTCACCGTCTACACCGACCGCACCGCAAAGGACTATATCTGCTCCGATTTGAACGGCGGCCAGTTTGTCCCGGTGGGCGAGGTGCGTTATCACTGGTTCGGGGCCGTTCCCATGATCGACTACGCCAACAACGACGAGCGACAGGGCGATTTTGAGCAGATTCTCTCTCTCATTGACGCCTACGATGAGCTGATGAGCGCCCGTCTGACGGACAAGAAGAAGTTCGTGGACGCCTTGCTGGTGTTCTTCGGCATGACGCTGGCGGAGGACGATGAACGCCGTCTGGCGGTGGAAAAGTTCATCGACGGCGCACCGCTGGACGCCCGTGCGGAGTACATCCAGAAAACCTTCAACGAGTCGGAGGTGCAGGTGCTGGCGGATGCGCTGGTGCGGGAAATCCATAAGATGACCCTCACGGTAGACATGTCCGACGAGCAGTTTTCCGGCAATTCCTCCGGTCAGGCGCTGAAGCTGAAGATGCTGGCGATGGATCAGCTGGTGGGCCGCAAGATGCGCCGCATGGAGCGTGGCCTCCGGGAGCGTATGGCGCTTTATAACCACGAACTGGTGGTGCGGGGTGTGATGCCTGTGGTGGATCACACTCAGGTGGACGTCATTTTCACCCCCAACCTGCCCATCAACGAGGGCGAGCGTGTGGATCTGGTGTGCAAGCTGCAGGGGATCGTGGACGATCAGACCCTGCTGAGCCAGCTGTGGTTCATCAGCGACCCGGCAGAAGCGGCTGAGATCATGCGCCGCCGCAAGGAAGGACAGGCGGAAGAATAATTCGGTATAGATCGCCCCGGACCAAAGGACGGGGCGGGATAGAAAGGAGAAAGACCATGGAAGAAGAACTGGTAGAGCAGGAAGAGGTCACCTTGGATGACCTGCTGCGGGAAAACCGAAGCTATCAGTCCGCCTTCGACAAGAAGGTGGACAAGGCGCTGCAGACGGCCCGGGCCAACTGGGAACGGGAGCAGGCGGCAGCGCTGGAGGAACATCGGCAGACCGTGGAAACGGAGGCTCGTCAGGCGCTGGAGGAAGAAAAGCGTGCGCTGGAGACGAGAGAGGCGGATTATGAGCGCCGCATGCGTCAGGTGGAGGTGGCAGATCAGCTGGTTGAGCTGGGACTGCCGGCTCGCTTCGCAGGCTGGCTCACCGGGAACACCAGGGAAGAGAGCATGGAGCGGGTCGGTCAGTTTGAATCGGCATTTCGTGAGGCGGTCAGCGATACCGTGACCGCACGCATGGGCAATCCCGTCCCCACCCAGCCTGCCGCCGGACCTGCCATGGATCTGGACACCATCCGGGGTATGAGCCCCCGGGAAATCAACGCCCATTGGGCGGAAATTCAGAACACACTGAAAGGATGAATGAAAAATGGCATTTGCAAACTTTATTCCTGAGGTCTGGTCCGCCAGACTGCTGGAGCATCTGGACAAGGCCCATGTCTACGCCGCACTGATGAACCGTGACTACGAGGGCGACATTCGTGCCTATGGTGACACGGTGCATATCAACCAGATCGGCGACATCCAGATCAAGGACTACACCGGCGTGGAAATCGCTGCCCCTGAGGAGCTGGACAGCACCCGAATGGACCTGAAGATCGATCAGGCCAAGTATTTCAACTTCCAGATCAAGGACATCGACAACGCCCAGTCCAACCCCAAGGTGGTGGACGCTGCCATGCAGCGAGCCAGCTACGGCATCAACGATGTGGTGGACTGCTATCTGGCCAATCTGCTGCTCACCGGTGCCAAGGCGGAGAACACCATCACCGCTGACGCCCTGACCGCCGAGAACGCCTATGACTATCTGGTGGATCTGGGCGTGCGCCTGAACGAGAACAATGTGCCTATGATGGGCCGCTGGGTGGTCATTCCCCCTTGGTTCCACGGCCTGCTGCTGAAGGACCCCCGCTTTGTGGGCAACGGCACCGGCTACAATCAGGCCATTTTGCAGGGCGGCTGGGTCGGCGACGCCGCCGGCTTCCGCATCCACCTGAGCAACAATGTGCCTTCCAGTGCCGGTACCTACTCCGTCATTGCCGGCACCAACGCCGCCGGCTCCTATGCCGAGCAGCTGGTGGAGCTGGAGGCATACCGTCTGGAGAAGAACTTTGCCGACGCGGTGAAGGGTCTGCATGTGTACGGCGCAAAGGTCACTCAGCCTGCGGCTCTGGCTGTGCTGAAGTGCACCAAGCCCGGTGCCTGAGAATGACGGCGGAGCAGTACGCCGCCGCCCTGCCCAGACTCCGCCGGAGTCTGGGCGTGGGGCAGGAGGAAGAAGAGCGTCTGCGGGATGTGCTGGAGGCGGCAGAAGAGGAAATTCTCCGCTATCTGGGGGAAACCGTCCTGCCGGAGTACGCCCTCTGCCTGCTGGTGGAGCTGGCAGGACTGAAGTACCTGCAAACGGGCGGCGGCAAAAAGAGCCAGAGCTACACCGAGGGCCAGCTTTCCCAGAGCGAGAGCTACTACACGCCGGAGGAATTCCGGGAGGGGACCGAGGCGCTGCTGCGCAGCCTTGCCCGACACCGCAAGGTGCAGATTCGGGGGGCGAATCAGCGATGAAGTTCCGAGAAACCCCCAAACTCTGGCAGCAGACGGCCCTGATCTACCGTCGGCGCACGGAACAGGACAGCCTGGGCAACGAGAAGGCGGTCTACGACATGACCCACTCTGACGGGGCGGCGGTGGGGAGCTTTCAGTTTCCCCGGGGCTGGAACCCCACCGGACAGGTGGGCAGCTCCGGTTTTCGCACCGAGCTTTCCGGTGAAGAGGGCGGCGGCGTGCTGGAGGGCTTTGTCCGGGGCGATGTGGAGCTGGCCCCCTTTGACCGGCTGAAGCTGGGGGATGAGGTGTGGGAGGTGCGAGCCATCCACCCATGGCCCCAGCACCGCAGACTCCTGCTCGGACGGATTCAGTGAGGTGAACGGGAATGAAACCATGTGAAACTATGCTCTGCGATGTTTCCCCTGCAATCAAGCAGGCATTGGAGCGCATTGACTGCGGCGTACCCTTCACCCTGCGCCGAGGCTTTGCCAGAGGGAGCTTTTCCGCCCCTCTGGTGGTCT
>RCNI01000882.1_pt1 | contig 17364 bp, 11 predicted proteins | sample 2041151 | NCBI WGS metagenome assembly RCNI01 (sample SAMN09708214, study PRJNA481090) | feces metagenome | isolation source: feces | place: Antarctica: Albino Rookery | reverse complement strand
ATCTGCCGCAGTTCTGCGGAGATGGAGCAAATCGACTTATCCAGCAGATTCAGTACACAGGGGCCTAACACAATACCCGTAATCAGCATACCGATGATGCGGGGCAGTTTCAGTCTCTGACAGATAGAGGCCATTGCAAGGCCAACGAGAAAAATGAGCGCAAGGGATGTTAACATACGAATTCCTTTCATAAAAAAAGCTGATGATTTCTGCGATTTCAAAAAATCACAGAAGTCATCAGCTTAGTCAGCGGTTTAGGTTTCCCTGGGGAGATCTTCATTCCCCGACACATTATACGGCATACCTGCCGCTTTGTAAACAGTTTTCCGGACGATTCCCGGAGGTAATCTTTTGATCCCAATGATGGCCTGCTTCTACCCTTTCCCATGCGCAAAGCCGGGGCCGGATTGCTACGGGCAGGCATCCGCCGAGATCTTATATGTTCTTTACTGGCGGCGTTTTCCATCGCCGCTATGCTCCCCGTAGCCATAGCCGCCGTAACCGTATGCCTTACCGTAGTAGCTGCCCTTGTCCTTAAAGTCTACACGGTTGAGGACAACACCCAGAATCTTTGCGCCGGCCTTCTCCAGTTGGCCCTGAATGCGCCGCTCCAGCTTGTAACTGTTGCGGGTTGTGTCCACAACCATAAGGACGCCGTCCAGCTCCGGTGCAATAACGGCACAGTCAATAACCTGGCCCAAAGGTGCTGCATCCACAATGATATAATCAAATGTATCCTTCAGCGCAGGAATCAGCTTCTTAAACCGGGCACCGCCCAGTGCTTCCGCAGAGTTGGGAATTCTGGCACCTGCAAACATAATGTAAAAGCCCGGCACATCTGTCTCACACAGCAAATCACCTACGTTCGCCATACCGGACAGATAGTGGCTGAGGCCCTCCACTTTGCTTCTGACACGCATACGGCTTGCCATCACACTTTTGCGAAGGTCCGTATCCAATAACAGCACCCGTCTTCCCGTCTGTGCAAGAGATGCTGCCAGCTGGAAGGAGATGGAAGATTTGCCTTCGGATGCGCTAAAACTGGTCAAAGCTACTGCCTGAACAGAATCCCCGCAAAACAACAGGTTGGTTCTCAGTGTCTTTACGGATTCTGCGGTCTGGAAGTCCCTAGCAATCATATGCTTTACTGCAATTTTTTCCACGTTACTACCTCTCACCTATTACCTTTAGGATTTATTTTTTTCCCATGCTGAGACTTTACAGTCTGCATTTCCGTAGAAACAGGGATAACACCTAAAGTACTCAGACCTAAATAGTGTTCTACATCTTCTTCCGTGCGAATTCTGTCATCACTGATAAATACAACCGTCAGAACAACTCCCGACAGTACAAGACCTGCCATAAATGCCAGAAGCACATTGCGCTTAATGCTGGGAGAGAATTTTTCAGTGGGAACTTCTGCTTCATAAACCAGATTCACCGCATCCACGTCCATAATGTCCTTAAGCTGCAATGCTGCCACTTCCCGCACGCTGTTGGCGATGTCTGCCGCACGCTGAGGATTGGAATCCATTACGTTGATCTGCACTACACGGGTATTGTCCGGAGCCGTTACCTCGATCTCCTGTGCCAGCTCTGCCGGGGTCATGTCCAGACCCAGCTCGTCCACCACTTCTCTTGTCACGTTCTGACCTGTAATCAGCACCTTATAGTCATTGAGCAACTGAGAGGATATCTGCAAGTCAGTATAAACCACATTTTGGTCATTTTGTTTGTTCAGCACATACACACGGGTAGAAGCCCTGTACATCGGGGTCATAAAGAAGGTGCTGATAATAAGGCCGATCATTGCACACAAGCCGGATGCGATAACGATAAGCCATATTTTCTTCTTTAAATAGCGGAATAGTTCTAATAAATCTATCCCCATCTCATTTTGGTTTTCCATACCGTTCTCCTCTAATGAATTCTCAAATTATTTTATTCTCAATGACCGCCTGTGCGTTATCATAGAAAAGCTGGGATGCATACTGAGGTCCGTATTTTTTATAGACCTTCCACCAGCATTCCCGCAGCAGCGGCGGTCGATGGACCGCATCATGGGCGTCCGATGCAATAAAATGGGCCTTCTGCATTTTGAGAAGTTTGTCACAAAAATGCTTAACGCCCAATCCGTGTTTGCCCATTACGCTGTCTGCATTCAGCTGGATCAGCGCCCCCATATCCAGTACCTCATCGGTAATGGTTTTATCCTTGCGAAAAATATTGTATCGCTCTGCATGGGCAATCACCGGCGTAAAGCCATAGCGAATGACTTCCGATACTCCCGTTATGATTTGAGAGCGAAGTGTATCGGTTTTAAACTCCAGGAGACAGTACGAGGTATGATTGATGGTCATCGCCCGGCCTGCTTCCAGCATCTGGGGCACTTCCTGCTCGTAATATACTTCATTTGCCAAGTACAGATTCATATCTGGATAATGCTCATGAACCATTCGGGCAAACACTTCAAATACTTCGTGCAGCCACTCCGGTTTGTTATTTTTGAATTTTCCACGATAATGCGGTGTGAAGACTATGGTTCTCGTTCCGTTTTGATAGGCCATTTGGACCAACTGCAGTGCTTCAGATGCATCTTGTGCTCCATCGTCAACACCCGGCAAAATGTGGGTATGTATATCCGTATATCCGTTCATCCAGTCCCACCTTATATGATTCCACGATCTCAAAATTTATCATTCCAATTCTAGCATAATTTTTTTGTTTATTCAAGGGAATATCCCCTTTTTCGCCCGGGAAGTATACTTATTGTTAGGTTTGTCCATTATTATCCGACCATAACAGAATATTGACTTGAATATTGCACAATAACGTGATAGCATATAGATGCTTTATTGCAAAATTAAGTCGAATTATCTGATATTTTCTCGTAATCAGACGATTTCGCACATCTCCTTATGAAAACAGGTGACGCAAATGAAAACAAGCAAAAATATCTGGCGTATTATCTCATACGTATTTCTGGCACTTTTGCTGATTGCCGACGCTCTGGCCGTCATCAGCCTGCTAAGGTCGCAAATACTACCTTTTAAGTATATTGCGATCATACTGACTGCCATTGCCCTTATTACTGTGCTGGCTATTATTTTTATGTTCCCACACACCGGAAAATATCAAAAAGGCAAAAGCAGTGGCAGACAAATCACAGGCTATGTGCTTTCCGCCATCACCATAGCCGGATGTCTTTTTGGCACACACGTCATCTTTAAGCTTGGCCAAACCTTCAATGCCATTACGGAAGACCCCACTGTCAAGGCCATCGTCGGTGTCTACGTGCTGGCAGAGGATCCTGCAAAAACCATTGAAGATGCAGCGGACTATAAGTTTGCCACCACAGACTCCTATGATGCCGAAAATGCCAAGGCCACGGTTTCTGCCATCGAGGATCAGCTGAATGGAACCATCACCCTGGAAAAATACGATTCCGTGTTTGCCATGATTGATGCACTGTACTCCGGGAAAGCCCAGGCACTCATTCTGAACGAAGCCTATATTGACATCTTAAGCGATGCAGAGCGCTATGCGGACTTCACCACAAAGGCAAAGCTTTTATACGAGCACACTATTTCCGCAACGGATCCGGTTCCCACCGAGTCTACCGAAGAGTCCCGGGAAGTTTCCGAACCCACCGAGACTACAACGCCTGCAGAAGCTTCCACCACTCCTTTTATCATGTATCTGAGCGGTTCGGATACCCGCAGCAAGGTTCTCAACAAGAGCAGAAGCGACGTTAACATTTTAGCCGCTGTCAATCCCGAAACCAAGCAGATTCTGCTGGTAAACACCCCCCGAGACTACTATATCCCCAATCCTGCCGGTCACGGTGCCCTGGATAAGCTGACTCACTGCGGTATTTACGGTGTTGACTGCTCCGTGAAGGCCCTGTCGGATCTGTACCATCTGCCCGTATCTTACTATGCGCAGATTAACTTCACCGGATTTGAAACCCTCATCAATGCCATCGGCGGCGTAACCGTCTACTCCGACGTGTCCTTTACCACATTGCACGGTAACTACCGGATTCAGAAGGGCGAAAACCATCTGAATGGCAGCCAGGCTCTGGGCTTTGCCCGGGAGCGCTATGCGCTGAGCGGCGGTGACAACAGCCGCGGTCAGAACCAGATGAAGGTCATTACCGCAGTTGTGGAGGGCATGACTTCCGGAACCATGCTGGCAAATTATTCCAGCATTCTGGACAGCCTGCAGGGAATGTTTGTAACCGATATGCCTCTGGACACCTTAAACGATCTCATTAAGATGCAGCTGTCCGATATGGCCCACTGGAATGTGCTGTCCTATGCAGTCACCGGTACTGGCGGCTCCGAGATTCCCTATTCCATGCCGGGCCTGCACGCCTATGTTATGCATCCCCACAAGCAGACCGTCACAAAGGCAACCGAGCTTATGCAAAAGGTTTTGGACGGAGAAACCCTCACCCAGGCCGATCTGGCATAAGCCTCCAGGCCGGGGCAGACAAATAAGCCCATTCCCCGTATATATAAAAACCCTCCACCGACTTGTCGGTGGAGGGTTTCAATTATGTGTCAGTCTTCATTGGCAAACAGATTTTTGTCATAGTACTGTGACTGTTTCTGAAGTTCCAGATCCAGATACTGGAAACCGTACTGCTCCGTAAGGGTTTGGGTATCCGCAAACAAATTGGTACCCAGTCCCAGCCGATCTCCTTCGATCTTAACACCCATGGCCGCCAGGGTGGTGGGGAACATGTCATAGGTGCCGAACTGCCGGTTCTTTTCCTTTACTGGCTCCACAGCCGGGTTAATAATGCAGTTATACACTGTTCTTGTGAAATTTTCATCAATGTCCTCGAGAAAATCCGGATCCATGGTAAGGTGATCGCCGCTGATGACAATGGTCGTATTCTCATAGAAGGGCTGCTGCTGAATCCATCTGACAAAATCATACACCTGTTTTGAAGAACAGGCCAGTACATTGGCATACTGCTGCTCATAGGTATCGGGACACAGCCGGCACCGGTACCCGTTGGGAAAATGGGTATCCGCCGTCAGCATGGTAAAGTTAAAGGGTTTGCCGGAGCCTGCCAAACGGGTCAGTTCCTCTTTTGCGTAAGCAAAAAGCTTTTCATCCTCAAATCCCCACCACTGCTGGTAATCCTTCGGCAGTCTTCCGGCCTCTTTGAGGGCATTGATATCCACAATTTCGTAGTTGCCATGTTCCGTAAAGTAGGAGTCTCTGCTTGCGAACTCCGCATCGGAGCCAAGCAGCAAAGTCTGTTCATAGCCCTGCTCCGCAAGAATGTCACCGATGGACACAATGCCGGGCATATAGGAATTCTCGCCGCCATAATTTTCAGCTGTCAGCGGCACTTTGATGGTTACGCCGGAGCTTTGTGCCACCATTGCTGCTGCCGTCCAGGTAGTGCCTGTGTAGGACAGGGCGCCGCCGATCTTGGGGGTATTGGAAAAATTGATATTTTCCTCTGCAAGCTTTGAAAGCTCCGGAATGTAATCCTCTTCAATGACCTCTCCTGCATCGGTATCCGCATAGGTGCTCTCCATGGATTCCAGGAAAATATAGATCAGATTTCGCTTCTTTTCCGGGAATGTCAGCTCTGCCTTATCCGGCTCCACGTAATGGGTCTCAATAAAATCCGATTTGGTAGCCAGCGTATAGAGATAGGGAAATACGTTCATCCGCAGCAGGAATCCAAAAATGGACACAACCAGTAAAACCACAGACAGGCTCAGAGCATGACGGTGGAAATAATCGCAGGTCTTGCCGCCGCAGTACTTCTGATACCGCTGACGCTTAGTAAGTTTCTCCCTCAATCTGCCGGACAGAAGCATGTACAGGAAGACTTCCAGTCCCACCAGCACAATGGTAGACCCTCCCACGATGAACACCGCATTGAATGTCAGTCCATGCTCCAAACCCGCAGCCGATGATTTCAGCTGATACAATACCTGATCGATGTTTATCTTATCGTAGCTATTTGCCAGCCAAATGGTTAAGAAAAATAAAAGATTTGCCAAAAACAGGAGTATTCCTGCGGCAATCAGTTTTTTCTTGGCTTTTTTCTTTTCCGTGACCATTGCTTATCCCTCGCAATACTTAGTTTACTGCATCCCCGTCCGGCAAGTTCCTCTGCAGCCGAATACCAAAAACGGGGAACGGCCCAAAACTGCTCTGCAACGAAGGCACGCTTCCGCCTGTCCGCTGCTGCAGATCACACACAAAAGTGTGCAATTGCTCTCTTGCCCAGATGAATGCACCTGCATATTTTCTAAAAACATCTTGCTTTCATCAATATCTGTCAGAAACATCCCTATTATGACAGATGCCTTCTGCTTTTTCAACTGTTTCCCCATCTTGTAACAAATTGTTTAAACATACTAAACATTTGCGGTCTTTCCCCGTAAAAAAGTGAAAACCCATGCTCTTCGTCCCAAGAAAACCCACTGCAGGTGTTTTCATTCTATCGGAAAACCATCTTTTTAGACCCGAAAAAGAAAACAGTACGCAAGGGAATCCCTTGCGTACCGTTTTTTTGTTTCTGCCATAACTGCAGACTTATTAATTATTTTTTATGCAGATCAATACTCTTTTTTTCTAGCGTATGCCGTTACGGTCAGCGCCACTGCGCTGGCAGCGGTCAGAAGAACAACCCACATAATTCCGTCGCCGGTCTGAGGTGTCTCAGGCTTTGCAGGCGGTGTTACCTTTGCGGTAAACGTCCAGGTGCCTGTATACTGAACCTTCTTGCCATCCAGCTTTTCCGTCCATCCACTGAAGTGCCAGGTGCCTTCCTTGCCGTCCTTGGTGCCGGCAACTACGGTTCCTTCGGTAAAGGTCTGATCCATGGCTGCTCTGGCTTCTTCTGCCGTGTTATACGGAGTTTTATCCACGGGAAGCTTCTGACCTTCCGGTGCAGTGCCCCAGTCATAGCTTACCATGTAAGCATCCGGATCGAATGCCCAGGTACCTGTAAAGCGAACCTGCTTGCCCTCCACAGCTGCAATCCAGCCGCTGAAGTGCCAGGTACCCTTCTTGCCGTCCTTAACGCCGTCAAATGCGGTCTCAGCCGTAAAGGTCTGATCCATGGCTGCCTTGACTTCCTCTACGGTGTTGTACACGGTCTTGTCTGTGGGAAGCTTCTGGCCCTCCGGTGCAGTACCCCAGTCATAGACTACGGTGTACTCGTCGGCGGTAAATGTCCAGGTGCCCGTATACTGAAGTTTCTTGCCCTCCAGCTTTTCTGTCCAGCCGCTGAAGGTCCAGGTGCCATGCTTGCCGTCTTTGGTGCCGGCAACTGCAGTCTCTGCAGTGAAGGTCTGATCCATAGCGGTTCTTGCTTCCTCTACCGTATTATAAACGGTCTTATCTACGGGGAGAAGCTGACCTTCCGGTGCAGTGCCCCAGTCATAGGTTACCATGTAGGCATCCGGCTCAAATGTCCAGGTGCCGATAAACTTAACATGCTTGCCTTCCGTATGGGCAGTCCAACCGCTGAAGGTCCAGACGCCTTGGATGCCGTCCATGCTTCCACGCAGATGTATTCCGGCATGGAGAGAGGTATCTACAGCTGCCTTTGCTTCTTCCTCGGTATTATAGACTCTCGGGTCATTGGGGAGGATCTGTCCGTTGGGCACCTTATCGCCCCAGTCGTAGCTTACGGTGAATTCATCGGCAGTAAACGTCCAGCTGCCGGAGAACTGAACCTCTTTGTCGTTTGTGTGCATAAACCATCCGCCGAAGGTCCAGGTGCCGTGCTTGCCGTCCTTCATACCTACAAACGATGTCTCTTTGGTGTAGGTGGTATCCATAGCCTGTCTGGCTTCATCTACGGTGTTATAGATGTTTTTGTCTACAGGCAGCTTTTGTCCTTCCGGTGCATCGACCCAGTTGTATTTTACGGTATATTCATCTGCCTTGAAGCTCCAGCTGCCGGTAAACTTAACCTGCTTGTTCTCTACCTTTGCCGTCCAGCCGCTGAAACGCCAGGTTCCGTGCTTACCGTCCTTCACGCCAATGGCAAACGACTGATTGTCGTAGCTCTTATCCACCGCTGCCATAGCACGGTCTACTGTGTTATACACATTGGGGTCGGAAGGCAGGGTTTTGTCCTCCGGTGCCTGAGTGCCCCAGTCGTAGCTTACGGTAAACTCATCGGGAATAAAGTCCCACCGGCCTACAAACCGTACTCTTGTACCGCTGATATGAGGAGTCCAGCCGCTGAACTGCCAGACGCCAAGTTTGCCGCCATAATTTCCCTCCACCCTGGTATCCTTGGTGTAGGTGGTATCCACGGCTGCCTTGGCGGCATCCAGAGTTGCGTACTCTGCATCATCTGTGGGCAGGAATTGACCTGCCGGTGCACTGCCCCATTCGTAAGATACGGTGTAGGGCCTGGTATAGTCCATCTGGACATAAATACGCAATTTAAAAATCTTGGACTTATCTTTTTGCAGGGGCATTTTGTACATTGCGTTGACCGCGATGCTGCTGTCCGTTACATTTTCAAAAATAACCTGATTCTTTTCCCGGTCATAATGAGCGGTATAATTTGCCTGCTTATCCACCGTGAGGCCATCCAGGGGAATGACTTTTCCGTCTACCCCCACATAGGGATTGTCAACAACCACGGTGATACCGTCTCTGGAAAAAGTTGCCTTCTTCTCAATCTCATGGTACAGTCTGGCCGGAGAACCCTCTGTGCCCTCTGCGTGGCGAATGCCGTCCCGCTTCAGATTGGGCATGTTCCGCATGAAGCTCAGATCTGTGATCTCATTACCGCTGACTCCCAGAATCTCCAGATTGGTAAAATCCGCCAGGACATCCATATTGCGGATTGAATTGCCGTTAAATCCCAGCATAGTCATGGTCTTAGGCAGATCTGCGCAAAAAGATGCGTCAGTAATTTGATTTACATTCAGCACCAGGGTTTTCAGATTCTGCAGAGTCTTAAACATATCCGTATCCTGGTCGGTCACATCGCAGTAGGGCATGCTGAGTCTTTCCAGGCCCACCAGAGCAGAAATGGTTTCCTTATAGCTCTGTCTGTTTTGGTCGTTAATGGTGACCTTCTCTAGCTCCAGATCCTTGAGCTGGCGGTAGTCCTTCAGCGGGGTAATATCTGTAATGTTGTTATAACCTTCCAGATCCAGTTCGGTCAGTTTCGGCAGCTTATCCCGCAGTGCGGAAATATCATGCAAGGCCTTGCATCTTGAGGCTCGCAGGACCTCCAGTGCAGGGTATTGGCTGGAGCTGAGGCCATTGAGTGTCTCCAACTCCGGAAGCATGAAAAAAGTGAGGTATTTCAGCGCAGGCTTGCTGCCGAGACCAGTCAGATCTTTAAATCCGGTGCAGTTGTCAAAGCTCAAGTTGCGCATCTGCATATTATTTTTGAGCCAGGACAGATCCACCACATTGGAGTGAATGGTAACATCCCGCAAATTGCTAAGGTATTTGATTTGCTCAACGCCGGATTCAATCTTGCTGCTGATTCTCAGTTCATGCAAATTAACCGCATACTGAATACCCTCCAGACTATGCACCTTATCAAGGGGCCCAATTTGCAGATATTGCAGCCGTTCCATGTCCTCCTTGGTGACAGGTGCATCCGCCGGTCTTCGATTGTCAGGGGTATGTGGCAGCTGTTCATTGATAAGTTTTTTCAGAACCGGATCGGGAATCACATTCCCGCCTGCCACAGTACTCTGAGCATTTGCATTCTCCGGCTGCTGGGCAGATGCTCTTTCTCCCATCAGCGGCAGCATGCCCACAACCAGTGCCAATGCCAGCACCAGAGAAAGCACCTTGCTCCATTTCATTTTCGTTTTCATACATTCACCTCATAACAGTAATTGAATACTTTAGAATCTTGCATAGATTTTGCCGAAAACCATGTATGATTTACATGCTAAACATACCAGACCTCATACCGCATGTCAACGTTTTTTCTTCCATTTTTTGTAGTTTTTTTCTCAAAGAAGCTCCCCTTTGTTTCTGATGACATGCAGCCGTTTTCCACTATTTGGCCGCCTTATACGGCTTTCAAAACCCTTCCGCCCTTTTGGGGAATCTCCGTGAAAAATATGAATTAAATGGTGCACAAGCTGCAGATTTATGCTATACTGTTTCTTAGGAAGGAGATGTGATAACACACTATGAAAAAACCTCAGCAAAAAACTTACCTATATGCAATGCTGGCAGGTTTTGGCGCGATCAGTTTGAGCGTGCTGCTGTTTTTCTTTATCTACCGACTCCAGGGTATTGGCGAGGCCGTGGACAAGATTATCCGCATTTTAATGCCTTTCGTCTATGGCAGTGTCATTGCCTATTTGCTCCGTCCTGCCTGTAACCTGTATACCGAATGGTTATCTAAGGCGCTGCCCAATAAGCTGAAAAGATTTACAGATGCGCTTGCCATTACGCTGAGCATGATTACCGGACTTCTGGTCATCTATGCGCTGATTATTATGATTGCGCCCCAGCTGTGTCAAAGCATTATTAGCCTGTGGAATTCTCTGCCGGGTAAGGTCGAACACACCATAAAATGGTTTTCTGAGCATTTCGGCGAAAATGAGGAGCTTCTGCAGCATCTCAACACCAGTTACAATGCGGTCTATGAAAAGCTGAATGCCTGGGCACAAACCACACTGGTTCCCTACCTTACGGGAATCGTCAGCGGTCTGGGCATGAGCGTGTGGAAAATTCTTGTATTTCTGAAAGACTTTCTGATTGGCTTTATTGTGGCAATTTATCTGCTGGCAAGCAGAAAGAAGCTGAGCCGTCAAAGCGTCATGATCGTCCGCAGCACCTTCACTCCCAAATGGGCTGACATGGTTCTGCAGGAAGTGAAATTTATTGATCGGATGTTCGGCGGATTTATTGACGGAAAGCTGGTAGACTCTGCCATCATCGGCATTCTGTGCTACATCGGCTGTATTATTTTCCGCTTTCCCAACGCCCTGCTGGTTTCTGCCATTGTGGGCGTTACCAATGTGATTCCGTTCTTCGGCCCGTTTTTGGGTGCCATTCCTGCCACCCTTCTGATCTTCATTGAAAGCCCCACGGCTGCGCTGTGGTTTGTGCTGTTCATTCTGTTTTTACAGCAGCTGGACGGAAACGTGATCGGCCCCAAGATTCTGGGCGACCACACCGGCGTATCCAGCTTCTGGGTACTATTCTCCATTTTGCTCTTTGGCGGCCTGTGGGGAATTGTGGGCATGATCATTGCAGTCCCCCTGTTCGCCGTAATCTATGATATCATTCGCAAACTGGTCATGCGCGGCCTGCGAAGAAATGGCTGCACCGAGTACGAACCTGCTTCGCAAGAAACCGCTACAGACACGGAAGAAATGACAAAACCGGAATAAATCTGCAAAACACCCCCGCTTGCTATATGCAAGCGGGGGTGTTTTTCTGCCGCAGAATGGGGCATTCTGTTACTGCCTTTTCTTTAGCCGATGGTACACCGCCATATCCCTGTGCAGTTTTTCTGCCAGAGCTGCGGTATCGGTCTGCGGCAGCATGCGCCACTGCCAGTTTCCGCCCAGGGTGGAGGGAGTATTCATTCTTGCCTCACTGCCAAGGCCCAGAACATCCTGCATCTGCATGATCACCAAATCGGATACAGAGGCCCAGGCCCCACGCATCATGCCCCAGTTGTACCCCTCCGGCTCATTGAGCCGCAGATATGCCTTTGCATAGGCCACTTCCTGCCGGGAGGCATTTTCCATCCAGCCCCGGATGGTGTCATTATCATGGGTTCCCGCATAAACCACGCAGTGAGGCGTGTAGGTATGGGGCAAATATTCACAGTCCTCTTCTCCACTGCTAAAGGCAAATTCCAGCACCTTCATGCCAGGGTATCCAGTGTCCTTCAGAAGGTTTTTTACCGAATCTGTCAAAAAACCCAGATCCTCTGCAATGATATCCCGCTCTCCCAGGGTTTCGCGGACCGTTTGAAAAAAATCCAGACCGGGGCCGGGACACCAGTGCCCGTTCCGGGCCGTCTTTTCCCCATAGGGCACGGCGTAATAGGCATCAAAGCCTCGGAAGTGGTCGATCCGCAAGGTGTCATAAATGCGAAACTGAAAACCGATGCGGCGCAGCCACCACTGGTAACCGTCCTGCTTCATATACTCCCAGTTAAAAAGAGGATTTCCCCACAGCTGACCATCTGCCGAGAAGCCGTCGGGCGGACAGCCTGCCACCTCTACCGGGCAGCCGGTTTCATCCAACTGAAACTGTTTGGGGGCAGCCCACACGTCTGCACTGTCTGCAGCCACATAAATGGGCAGATCTCCCACGATGGAAATTCCCTTTCCGTTGGCATAGCGCTTCAGTCCGTCCCACTGGCAGAAAAACAGATACTGGACGGCCTTCCAGAAATCCATCTCCCGGCTTTGGGTTTCCCGAACCTGCTGCAGAGCCTCCGGGCGTCGCATCCGCTCTTCTTCCGGCCACTGAAACCAGGATAGCCCTGCATTCTTTTCTTTTATTGTCATGTAAAGGGCGTAATCTTCCAGCCAGTAAGCATGCTCTGCACAAAACGCCGCAAAGGCTTCTTCCTTCCGGTCTATGAGCCGGCGGCAGGCTTTGCGCAGCACCGGATACCGGGTGTCATACTGCAGGGCATAGTCTACCCTCTGAGAATCCTTCCCCCAGTTTAAGGGCCGGTACTCCTCCGGCATTAACAGGCCGTCCTCCGCCAGCAGATCCAGATCGATAAAATAGGGATTTCCCCCATAGGACGAAAAGGACTGGTAGGGGGAATCCCCATACCCTGTCTGACCGATGGGCAGGATCTGCCAGCAGCTCTGTCCGGCAGCATCCAGAAAATCCACAAAATCACGAGCCGCCTGCCCCATGGTGCCAATTCCGTAAGGGGACGGCAAGGAAAAAATAGGCATCAAAATTCCGGCTCTTCTCAAAACAAATCATTCCTTCCTATCATAAGCACTTTTCCACCCTCAGATGAGAATGGAGATCATTCCGACCACAGGCAGCAAGATGGAGTACATGCCATACTGCACCCAACGTGTGCTCTCTCCCCTGCAGCCATGATAAAAATAGATGGGCAAAAAAATAAACGCAGCCAGATAAAAAGGAGAGATCAAGCTGCAGGCTGCCGCCGTGGCACCAGCAAAGTTTCGATAGAGAGTACTGTTTCTGCACATCCGCAGCTGTATCATCAGTATTCATCAGAATAATACAGCGCTGGTCGTTCCATATTTTGCACACAGCATGTTACTGAAAACGCTCCGATGACCGAAGCATATCCGCCCAAGCCGTTTGTGGATAAAAACACGGTCTTCTGTACGTCTGACAGGCTCTTCCTCTCTGCCTGCCGTATACGAATTCCATATTTCCCCCTTACATTTCATGTACCTCTGAGCACTTTCGTCTCTTTGGATTTGTTTCGTTTCATTGAAAATCACACGATAAGCATAAAACTTTTTCCCTTTTTCGTCAATACAAATGCGTATGATATTTACTTTCCTCAGCATTTGCTTCAAGCAGGCCGTCAAGCCAAAAGGTTACGAGATAATTATCATTCCTCAGCGCATCCAGCTTCAGAGCAACGCATCCTATGGCACTTATATGAAGAAGCACAATTATTGCGGCGTTTTTTCTGGATCTCACCCCACCCGGATCCGTGGCTTAGGGAATTTGAGACCCACAAAACGTCCAACGTTCTTTATGATAACCACACCCCAATATCTCCCACGTGGGTGTGAAAGGCATGAAGTTTCCGTATCCTATATGAAATCTCCGGGACACGAGAAGATCGGCTATCTCAGCAGCGTCTTAGAATTCTATGCATGTCGTCAGCAGCTTCTACCATTTCTTTGAGAGCTGCGGCCTTACGCCTGACCCGGAGCTAACCGGAAGTGCCTTCCATGTATCTGACTGTCTGTCTCAGCATCTGCCTCGGCTTTTGGAAAAGGCTGTCCCGCCTTCATATGCAGCCACGACATTCTTGCCAGCAGCACCCCTATTTACTGCGCTGAGTTGGGTCTGTCCGTTCCCGGAGATGTAAGCATTCTGGGTTTTGATGGTATTGCTCCATGTCAGCACACACTTTCTCCCCTGTTAACCATCCGGCAGAATCGGGATCTTCCGGGCAGAAGTGCATTTTACGCCTTTACCAGTCAGTTTAACCACATCGCCATCAGCACCCTGCTGCTTCCTCCTCGGCTCGTGGTCCACAACCGCTGTGCGCAGGCGGCAACGGCTCACGATGGATACGATTCTAAAAACCTCTACCCACCGATTGCTGGGCGCAGCTTTTTATACAGACGGACTACATCGGCATGTTCTGCGACGATACCCGGGATGCCATTAAGGGCCATGTGTTCTATGCGAAGGAACCCGGTTTTGTGACAGGGGCTCCCGGATTGGAAAAGCATATTTTAAACAGCGCCAAAGCCTGGTGGACAGGGACTTCCTGTGTAAAGGCTCCCTCCCAGATTATCCCCTATGTGTCCGCTCACGGCAATCTGACTTTATGAGACAAGCTGGCAGTCACCGTTGCCGGCGAAACTGCGCAGCTGCAGCGAAACAGACTGACAGCAGCCATATATATGACCTGCTAGGGAAGACTTTTTCTGCTGTCCGGCGAGAAGTTCGCCCCAATAAAAGATGGCTAGGATAACACCTGCAACGCAAGCGCAGCGCTCAATCGATTGGATTGGGGTGTGCCTACACCTTCAGCGCACTGATTCTGAGAAAACGGACATAAACACCCCAAGCACTGTTGTTTTCAGAAAAATATGCTTTTATCGTGGAGCGTACATTGTCCCAAAGGCAAAAGCCATTCCTGTGAAATGGACTGACGATTCACAGGAACGGCTTTTCTTTTTATATTCGGTTTTCCCTGTCTCAAAAATTCAGCACAACCTTACTGTCTCCATGCTGCATAACACCCAGCTGCACGCCGTAGACCTCTTTCAGCATCTCCGTAGATACCACATTCTGAGGATCCCCCTGGGCAACCACCGTACCCTTGTTGGATAACGCCACGATCTCATCACTGTAGCGGATGGTTTGATTCATGTCGTGCAGGACCATGAGAATCGTGATTCCATAGCGCTTATTCAGCATCTGAACCAGTTGCAGAATTTGCAGCTGATATCGTATATCCAAATAGGTGGTTGGCTCATCCAAAAGCAGGATTTTGGTCCCCTGTGCCAGTGCCATGGCAATCCACACTCGCTGCCGCTGGCCTCCCGATAGATTTTGTATGTTTCGGCTGCGCAGAGAGGAGATCCCGGTAATTTTCATAGCCCGCTCAATTAGGCGGCTGTCCTCACCAGAGGCTGCAGACCGTCCCATTTTTCGGTAGGGGATTCTGCCATAGCTTACCAGCTGCTCTACCGTCAGATCTCCCGGTGCCGTGTTGTTCTGGTGAACAATGGCCACTTTCCTTGCAAAATCCCGAAGATTCATCTGGTCGATAGGACAGGAACCGAGCAGAATCTCTCCCTGTGTGGGAGTCAGATTCTTTGTCAGCAGCTGAAACAGCGTGGATTTTCCACAGCCGTTCGGGCCGATTAGGGTCGTGATCTTCCCCTTTGGGATTTTTAGGTTCAGATTTCTCAGAACCGCCTTATTTTCATAGGAAAAGGAGAGATTTTTTACTTCAAAACACACTTGATTATTTTCCATAAATGCCTCCGCTCTTCCGCAGTAAAATGATAAAGGAGATGCCACCCACAATTGCCAAAATCACGGATGCATTCATTTCGTAAGGGTGAATGATGGTTCGGCCCAAGGTATCTGCCAGCAAGAACAAAAGGCCGCCCGACAGCGCAGAAAATGGGATCAGAAGACGGTGTTCACTCCCCACAAAGATTCTACCGATGTGGGGCACCAAAAGTCCTATAAAGCTGACAGGGCCTACCACCGCCGTACAGCCACCTACCAAAAATACAGCCGTAATGCTGACCAAAAGCCGGACCTTGTCAATATTCACGCCCAGGCCCCGAACCGTCTTATCCTCCAAACCGCACAAATTGCACCACTTGGCACACAGCATTGCCATCACAAGGCCAATGGCGCAGACAGGAAGGAGCATATACACATCGTTCCATGTCTTCATGGTAATGTTCCCTTCCACAATGGAGGCAACACCGGACAGGTTGCCGCCGCTCATGGAATTAACACCTGCAGACAATCCTGAGAACAGGGACTGCATCGCAATACCCATCAAGATGATGCGCAGAGGCGACACCGTCCCCTTCCACGCCAGCCCATAGATCATGGCAAACACCAGAAGTCCGCCGAAAAAGCTGAACACAGGTGCTACAAAGTAAAGCTGTGGAAAGAAGGAGGTTGCTAGCACTGCTGCAAATCCTGCACCACTGGAAATGCCCAGAAGTCCCGGATCTGCCAGCGGATTTTTGAGAACTGCTTGAAACAGAGCACCTGCCACCGCCAGGGAGGCACCTGCCATCACGGAAATTAGAATACGCGGAAAACGCAGATCATATACCGATGCTACATCCGGGTCATATTCTACGAACAGACCTCTTAGGAGCTGAGAAAAACTGAGCTTAATACTGCCTAAGTTCACCGACAGGAAGAACAGCAGGAAAAGCCCAAGGCTTACAATCAGAAAAGAGGCAACGATTTTCCCCTTCGTTTTTCTTTGCAATGTCATGGATTACCTCCCAGAATCAGCTGATCGTTATAAAGGAGCGAATCCAAGAAGGTAAGTGCCTGCGGGTATTGGAAGTTAGCACTCATGCCGAAGTTTTCGTAGGGCAGATCATAGACTTGATTGTTTTTCACCGCTGAAAAATGTTTCCAAATATCATTCGTCTTGAACTCCTCGGCAAACATTTCCATGACACTTTCCGGCATGGCATGGGCTGTGCGCAAAATAACATCCGGGTTCTTTTTGAGCATATCCTCTGTATTCACATTCAGAAATTCATCCTTCGTACCGGCATATACATTTTTTCCGCCAGCCATTTCCACCAGGCTTCCCACATAGGAATTCTCCGTGGCAACCACATAAGAGCCTGGAAGGCCCATCAAAATCAGCACACTAGGCGCTTTTTTGTCTTGATGCTCTTTCTGAAAGGTTTCATAATAGCTTTCAAACTCTGCCACCAATTGATCTGCCTGCTCCTTGCGGTTAAACAGCTCTCCCATTTGTTCAATAGATTTGTACATTCCAAGAACGCTTCTGAGATTTACAAATCCGTATTTGAGTCCTGCGGCTTCGTATTTGGGCTGCAGGTCACTTTGCAAACTGGACGGGCTCAAGACCCACTCCGGTGCCAGCTGGGACAGGATTTCCATATCGGGGCTCATTGGACTGCCCACAATTTTTGCACCCTGATAGCG
>RCNI01000881.1_pt1 | contig 17368 bp, 15 predicted proteins | sample 2041151 | NCBI WGS metagenome assembly RCNI01 (sample SAMN09708214, study PRJNA481090) | feces metagenome | isolation source: feces | place: Antarctica: Albino Rookery | reverse complement strand
ATAAAAAAACAATGATATAAGCATATATGGACGAAAAAAGACATAGGATAAGGCAAAGACATTTAAGGAAGTTCCTATGTCATTTTTAAATAGTAAAGGAATCTGTAAACGAATCACAGCAGTCAGTCTTATTCTTTTGATTGTTATTATGTCTGTTTTTACAGGATGTGCAGATCAGAAGAAAGATGAAAATGAGTTGTTTCGTATTTTTACAAAAGAACTATTTTGTAAAGAAGTCACATCAAATACTATAAGTCTACATTATTCACTAAAAAGACCAGAAAAGTATGGCATCAATAAGATACCTGTGACCTATGGAACCATTTCATCTGAACCAGAAGAACTATCTATTTCAGTTGAAAATATGGATGCTGCACTTCACGCGTTTGATTATAAAAAGTTGTCTATGAAAAATCGTCTGACATATGATGTGTTGCAAAATTATGTGGAACAGACAAAAAAGGAAATCCCTTATCTTTTGTATGAGGAACCATTAGGAACTGTGAACGGTACTCACACACAGCTTCCGGTGCTTTTGGAAGAATTTCAATTTCGTACGAAAGAAGATATTGATACATATTTAAAATTGATAAAAACAACACAAGATTACTTTACATCAATCGAAAAATTTGAAATTGAAAAAGCAAATGCAGGCTTATTTATGTCAGACAGGGAAGCAGATGAGGTTATAACACAATGTAGAGCATTTTATGAAGAATGGGAAAGCAACAATCTGTTTCGTGGATTTGTAAAAAAGATTGAGGCATTTGATTTTTCGCCAGAAGAAAAAGAACGATATATAGAGAGAAATGCACAACTTTTGAATACTTATGTATTTCCTGCATATCGACATCTTGAGAATGTTATTCAACGGTTAAAGGGTACTGGAAAAAATGATGGAGGTCTTTGTAATTTTCCAGAGGGAAAGAAATATTATGAACTTGTTGCAGCAAAGTCTTCCTGCTCCGGAAGAAATATTAAAGAACTTGAAGAGTTGACAAAAAAACAAATACAGACAGACTATAGAGCATTGGAAAAAGCACTTAGTTTAGAGAAAACAGGGTTGGGAGAGTCAACTTTTCTGAAGGAAAGTAATCCCATCGTCATATTAGAAGAATTAAAACAGAAAATGAGTGCGACGTTTCCAGAACTTTCAGATACAAAAGTGGATGTGAAGTATGTTCCTCAGGAAATGGAAAAAAATTTAAGTCCTGCGTTTTATATGATTCCGGCACTTGATTATATGGATGAAAATGTGATTTATGTAAATAGGGCTTATATAAGCGACCCTCTTACATTATATACAACCTTGGCGCATGAAGGATATCCTGGGCATTTATATCAGACAGTCTATTTTGCTAAAACAAATCCAGATCCGATAAGGAGTATGTTCCATTTCGGAGGATATGTAGAAGGATGGGCAACATATGTGGAAATGGGAAGTTATTATCTGTCCTCTCTTCCTAAAAATCAGGCGACAATCTTTCAGAAAAACAGTTCAATTATTTTAGGGTTATATGCACTTACAGATATAGGGATTCATTATGAAGGCTGGTCCAGAGAGGAAGTCTTTCGTTTTCTGGAAAACTATGGGATAGCACAAAAAAATGTTGTAGACAGGATGTATGATCTGATTATTGGATGTCCTGGAAATTATTTGAAATATTATATTGGTTATCTGGAATTTCTTGATCTCAAGCAGAAATGTATGGAGAAAGAAGGCAAAAATTTTTCGCAGAAAAAATTTCATAAAATTGTGTTAGATATCGGGCCTGCACCATTTCCAATTGTAGAAAAGTACATGTGGGAAATGTGTGAAGCAAAACAGAAATAAAAGAAAGAAGGAATGAAATTGAACAGTCTTTGGGCAGGCATGATCATCATTGGAATTGTTTATGGCGCGTTTAACGGGACAATACCGGATATTACGAATGCTGCACTGGATTCAGCAAAAGAAGCAGTAATGCTTTGTATTACAATGCTTGGTGTCATGTCTTTCTGGAGTGGCCTTATGGAAATTGCAACAAAAGCGGGAATTATTGAAACAGTGTCAAAAAAATTTTCTCCTGTGATTCATTTTCTTTTTCCGGATATTCCAAAAGGACATAAGGCAAATCAATATATTACGACTAATTTTATTGCAAATATTTTGGGGCTTGGATGGGCAGCAACTCCGGCTGGATTAAATGCAATGTCGGCATTGTCAGATCTCGAGGAGGAAAGAAGAGCAAAAGGAAAATCTGCAGTCAAACCACAGGTTGCATCAAAAGAAATGTGTACTTTTTTGATTCTTAATATTTCATCCTTGCAGTTGATACCAGTGAATATAATTTCTTACAGAAGCCAGTATGGAAGTGCCGACCCGACATTGGTAGTAGGAGCTGGAATTGTGGCAACTTTTGTTAGTACAGCGGTGGCAGTTTTGTTTTGCAAGGCGGTAAAACATTTACACTGATTATCCAATATGATAAACTAAACCTAGAATATTTGTACACAAGCAAGTACAAGAAGAGGTAGAGTTTATGGAAATGCGTTTTGAAATTCCAGACACTTTTTGGAGTCTGTTTCGTTCGGTTAATCGTGATACCTATATAGAATCACTTTTGGCAATTAATGAAGAGTATCAGTATAATAATTACTTTCTCACAAAAGAAGCTTGTATACAGGTACTAAGTGACAAAAATGCAAGGGAGCATTTTGATCTTTTAAAAGAAGAGGATGAAAACGAGTTTGATCTGTTAGAAACCACGTCTTCCCGCATTCTGAATTGGCTCTTAAAGAAAGGCTGGCTCAAAAAGATAGAAGATTACAGCAATCTCGTTGTAAATATCGTTATACCAGATTATGCTGCAATTTTTATTGATGCTTTTGAACATCTTACAAATGAAGACATGGAAGAAACAGAGGTGTATATACAGAATGTTTATGCCACCTTGTATTCTTTTAAGTATGATGAAAGAGCCACACTTGCGATGCTTAGGACTGCACTTGTAAATACAAGAAGACTTAATAAAGTTCTTCAGGATATGCTCCATAATATGGACAAATTTTTTGCACGGCTTTTAGATCAGGAGTCTTATGGAGATTTATTAAGTGAGCATCTAGAAGGCTTTGTAGAAGATATGGTGCAGAAAAAATATCATATATTAAAAACTTCTGATAATTTTTATCGTTATAAAACAGATATTAAAAATACATTGAAAGAAATGCGTGATGATGAACTATGGATTGAAAAAATAAGAGAGCGTGCAAAGGCAGTGAAAGACACAAAAGATGATGTATTGGATCTTTTGGATATGATTGAACGTGGATTTGACGATATAGAGCATCGTATTTCCAATATGGATAGAGAACATACGAAATATATCAGAGCTACTGTGACAAGACTCAATTATCTTTTAAGTGGACAGACAGATACAAAAGGTCTGGTAATTCAGCTATTGAATAAAATGGCTGCACAGGAAAATCCGGATGATATGATTCTTCAGACTGGCAAAAAGATGAATTTGTCATTTTTAGAGATAATTTCTGAAAAATCCTTATACAAACGAAGAAAATCGAAAAAAGATTTTATTAGCCAAATGGCAAAAGAGGAGGTTGAAGAAGACCTCGAAAGAGAAGATGTTTTGAAGTTAAATAAAGTGCAGGTTCGTTTTAGTAAAAAACAGATAGAAGATTTTATTGAGGAAAATATGGAAGGCGAGGTCATGGATACATCTACACTTGTTGTGGACAGTGACGAAACATTTGAAAAGTTGATACTTGCCTATGATTTGAGTACAAGAAAGAAGAGTAGATATATGGTAGTTAAAAAAGAGGGTGATTTAATAGAAAATAATGGCTACCGGTATCCGGTACTTCAGTTTATGAGAAAATAAATTTAGGAGAGAACATAAGATGATAGAATACTATGAAACGCTTTTGCCAGAAGAACAGGAAGATCTGACCGAAGTAGTAAAGGCATTATACCGTCAGACATTTTTGCTGGAGCAGAAGTTTGACCGACGTCTTGGCAGAATGGTGTATCAGCAGGATTATCGTATTTGCAGCCGACATCTTGAATTTTTAAAAAGATATTTTGCTATTTCAGGTATTGAGCTTAAGGAAAATGCACATATGGGTCTTATTTATATTCAGGGGGAAAATCTTATGGGAGAAAAACTTCCTAAGCTTGCAACGATTTATATACTGATCCTAAAACTGCTTTATGATGAGCAAATGGCATCGGCCTCTGCAAGTAGTCATATTGTAACCACATTGGGAGCAATAAATGGAAAGGCCGGAGATTTTGGAATCCTTAGAACAATGCCATCTCCTACCGAGATGAAGAGGACAATTTCATTACTTAAGAAATGTCAGATCGTGGAGCCGCTTGATATAATCGAAGAACTTGATGAACATATGCGTTTGGTTATTTATCCGTGTATCAATGCAGTGGTATCGGGAGATAACGTAAGTGAATTGTTAAATACATTCAGTGAGGAGGAATATAGTGGAAAAGAACCAGCCCTTCAAAGCAATTTCGAAAATATGTCTGAATAACTGGCATTATATAGACAGAAAGATACTGACACTGAACCAGGGAATCAACTTTTTTACAGGACATTCCGGAAGTGGAAAGTCTACAGTGATTGATGCTATGCAGATTGTTTTGTATGCAAATACCGATGGAAGAGGATTCTTTAATAAAGCTGCAGCAGATGATTCGGATCGATCCCTTATAGAGTACCTTAGAGGTATGGTAAATATCAGTGAAAATAATGAATCGCAGTATTTAAGAAATCAAAATTTTTCCAGTACGATTGTTCTAGAATTAGAGCAGACAAATACAAAAGAAAAACAATGTATTGGTGTTGTATTTGATGTAGAGACAGCAACAAATGAAATAAGCAGATTGTTCTTCTGGCATACAGGAGGCCTTTTACCAAATGATTATCGTGGGGACAAGCGGTGCCTTTCAACGATGGAAATTAAAGAGTATCTGCAGAGAAACTTTTCGACGGATCAGTATTATTGTGGACCGAGCAACGAAAGATTTCGTCGTCAGATGTATGACATTTATCTTGGCGGACTGGACATGGAAAAATTTCCTCGTCTTTTTAAACGTGCGATTCCATTTCGTATGAACATAAAACTAGAAGATTTTGTAAAAGAATATATTTGTATGGAACAAGACATCCATATTGAAGATCTTCAAGAAAGTGTCACACAGTATGGGCGTATGCGAGGCAGGATTGAACAGACATTAGAGGAAATAAAATGGCTTCAGGAAATTCAAGAGGCATATAAAAAATTTAAAGCTAAGCAAGATGAGGTGGATTGCTGTACTTATCAGATTGAAAAGCTTGAAATGCTTCAGTTAAGATCAAAAATACAGGAATTTATCGATAAGATCGCACAAAGAAGAGAAGAAATAAAAACCAACGAAGCGTTAAAAGAAGGATTTGAAAAAGAAGAAGCCCGGATTGAAAAAGCCTACGAAGAAATTTTGCTGCGAATCAATAACAGCGGATATGATGCCTTAAAAACAGAACTTTTAAATTTAAATGAAACACTGGAACGTTTTGGAAATAGTAAAGCAAAGTGGGAAAAAATTGCAGCAAATCTTAGCCAATGGAAAGATAGTGATATCACTCCAAATCAGACGATATGGGATATTGAAAAATTTGTAGAAAAAACCATATCAAAGGATGAAATAGAACGACTAAAAAATAGTCTGTTCAATATTAAAGAAGAGCTGGAAGAAGAACGTAGAGAGTTGGACTCAAAAGTTCGAAAAATTAAAAAAGAAGAACAAGAATTAAGAGAAGAACTAAAAGAGTTAAAACAGGGTCATAAAGCATATCCAAAAGAACTTGAAGAAGCAAAATTTGAGCTCAGAACAAAACTTACCGAACAATATGGTAAATTTGTAAATGTTCAGATACTGGCGGATCTTCTGGATATTAAAGATGAGCGCTGGCACAATGCCGTGGAAGGTTATCTTGGAAACAATAAACTGATGCTTGTAGTGGAACCGAAATATGTAAAGACTGCCATGGATATTTATAAGAACATGGACAGAAAAAAATATTTCCGTGTGTCAGTGCTTGATACAGAAAAGATTCTTGAATCTTCATTGAGTGGTGAAATTTCTGCATATAAGGGTGCTCTGTCAGAAGAAGTGAAAGCAAAGGAAGAATATGTTCGGTCATATATAGATTTTATGCTTGGAAAAGTAATAAAATGCGAAAGTGTGGAAGAACTTCGTAACTGTAAGATCGGTATTACTCCAGAGTGTATGTTATACCATAGTTTTAGTTTGCGTCATATTAATCCAGAAAATTATACGCGCAGAGCGTACATCGGTGAGACAAGTATGCGTAAAAGAATACGTCAGCTGGATGAAAGATGTCAGAACCTTCAAAAAGAAAGACTTCCGCTTCAGGAAGAGCTGGAAGAATTAAAAAAACTTTTGCAAATGGAGTCTTTACAACAGCCGGTTTCAGATTATACAGAGTGCTTAGAGGATATCAGTCATATTGCATCAAGAGAAAAGAAAAAGGCACAGATTGTAGAAAAAATGCAGAAGATACAAGAGGAATCCTTGTCATTGTGGGAAGCACAAAAGCAAGAACTTGTAAAACAAAAAGAATCTGTAAAACAGAAGATTGACAATGTGACAAAGCTAATTTGGAGTAATCAAGAACTGATCAACAAATATAGTGAAGACAGCTTAAATTTAGAAAGTATTCTTTCAGAAAAACAAAAAAGTTTTGTGGAAAACCTTTTGTTTGAAGAGATGTTTGCAGCATATATGGAAACAAGAAAGAGCACAAACTATGAGTATCTAAAGAAAAACCGTACAAATGAGTGCTTACAGTTGGAAGAAGAAAGAAAGGAATTGTATCAGTCTCTTGTCGATAAAAGAAGTCGATATCTGCAAAACTATATGAATCGTACATTCTCATCTGTCATTGAAACAAATGAACCATACGATGAATTATTGGAAAGTTTGCAATGTGATCATCTGGAAAACTATAAAGAAGCTGCAAAACAACAAGCAAGATCAGCAATAGAACACTTCAAGGACGACTTTATATTTAAGATAAGAAGTGCTATAAGGGAAGCATACCAAAGAAAAGATGAACTAAATCGTATTATAAGCAGACTGGATTTTGGTAAAGATAAATACCAGTTTGTGATTACGAAAAACAAAGGTGCGGATGGCAAGTATTATAAAATGTTTATGGATGATTCATTGCAGATCGATCCATCACAATTATCGGACTCCATGGAGAATCAGATGGATATGTTTACAATGGAGCACGAAGACAAATATGGTGATCTGATGAATGAGCTGATCGGAATATTTATTCCACCGGAAAATGCTTCAAAAGAAGAGCTGGAAGAAGCTAAAAGAAATATGGAAAAATATGCAGATTATCGTACATATCTTTCCTTTGATATGCAGCAGATTGTCAGTGGAGAAAAAGATATGACAATAGGGCTTAGTAAGATGATCAAAAAGAATTCAGGTGGAGAAGGACAAAACCCATTGTATGTTGCGCTTCTTGCAAGTTTTGCACAGATCTACCGAATTAATCTTTCACCAAAAATCCGTAGAAACCCGACGATCCGACTTGTTGTTTTGGATGAGGCATTTTCTAAAATGGATGCAGAAAAAGTGGCAAGTTGTATTTCGTTAATTAGGGGACTTGGATTTCAGGCAATCATCAGTGCAACAAACGACAAAATACAAAATTATCTAGAAAACGTAGATAAAACATTTGTATATGCAAACCCGAATAAAAAACATATTTCTATTCAGGAATTTGAGAAAAAAGAATTTGCTGATTTGATAGAAGAATAAAAAGGGTTCAACGGATATTAGTGATGTGAGTGCATATTGTGAAAAGCGTAGAGAGATTAAATAATGTATATTGTAGATAAGATAATAAACAGGTGTGAGAGAAGCACAAAAGATTGGAAAAAAGAAAGTTCTGGGATCCGCTCGTTTAAAGTTGAAGAAAAAGATTATTCAACTTGTGGAAGGTTAGAATTTTTAGAAGAGGCGAAAGAACTTGAAGCAAAGGGACTTATTTCATTAAAGTGGCTTATACGAGGAAGCGATATTAGAACAGTTAGTTATTCGTTAAAAAATATGGATCAATTTTACGAACTGGCAGATCGAGAGCCGAAATGGAAAAAGATAGAACGACAAAAAGAAAAATTAGAAATAGAACTTCGAGAAATTTCAACGGAATGGATCAAACGATATTACGAAGATCTTATTTATCGAAACGATCCGGAACATAAATTAAAAATGCCAGATAAATTTGAGTTCTATTTTCCGGTTTTTCGAGGTCTTGATAAGTTGAAATCACCGGTTTATAAAAGAATATTCAGCAGGGAATACATGGAAAATTCCAAGGCGTTTGAAAAGGATGCAGAAGATTATATTGTATCCAAAGCAAGGAAGTTCTGCGAAGATGTTGAAGAAGAAATGGATAAAACGCAAGTTTTATCACAGATTTATATTGAAGAATATTCACAAGAGATGGAAGTAAAGGGACCATTAGGCATCAGGCTTCAGAAAAATGGTGAATACGCAGAAATCAATTTAAAGAATTATTTTTATGGGACGGTCCTTAATTCAGAGACATTAAAAAATGCGGAAATATTACCGGATCAGTCGGAAATCCACAGAATTATTACAATAGAAAATAAAGCAAATTTTGTATCAGCACCCTATGAAAAAAATACATTATACATTTTTACACATGGATATTTTTCACCAAGGGAAAGAGCTTTTTTGCAAAAGCTGGAATTTGTTCTGTCAGATCAGAATGTTCAATTTTATCATAGTGGAGATCTTGATTATGGCGGAGTGAAGATTTTTGAATATATTCAAAATAAAATCTTTACAAAGCTGATGCCATTACAAATGGATGTGCAGACCTATCACAAATATTTAAAGTATGGCGAAAAAATGTCGGATGAAACAGTGGATAAACTTAGAAAGGTAAAGATACCCAAATTGCAACAATTGATAGATGAGATTATCGATAAGAAACTTTCAATAGAGCAGGAATGTTTTTTGATTCATTAAAAAGGAGAATGATTTATGGTATATGAAATTAAAGGTGGAGCATTTCCGATAGTTGAATGTAAATTACAAGACAGAGAATCAATGATCACAGAAAGTGGGTCTATGGTTTGGATGAGTCCCAATATGCAGATGGAAACAAGAGGTGGTGGAATCGGGAAAATGTTTTCAAGAGCATTTTCCGGTGAAAACATTTTTCAAAATGTATATACGGCAAGAGGAAATGGGATGATCGCCTTTGGCTCAAGTTTCCCGGGAAAAATCGTACCAGTGGAAATTGGACCAAGGACAGAAATGATCGTTCAAAAAAGTGCATTTCTTGCAGCAGAACCAGGTGTCGAACTTTCTATTCATTTTAAGAAAAAATTAGGGGCTTCGTTATTTGGTGGAGAAGGTTTTATTATGCAAAGACTTTCTGGAAAAGGAACGGCTTTTATTGAAATCGACGGAGAACTTGTAACTTATGAACTTGCACCAGGTCAGCAGATTGTAGTCGATACAGGAAATGTTGCGGGATATGAAGCAAGTGTACAAATGGATATTCATCAGGTGCCGGGATTAAAAAATATGTTTTTTGGAGGAGAAGGACTTTTTAATACGGTACTTACCGGCCCTGGAAGAATCTGGCTTCAGACGATGCCGATTTCTAGTGTGGCTGCAGCGGTTGCGGCATTCATTCCTACAAGAAATGAATAAGGAGAAAAAGTGATATGAAATTAATGATTGCGTCAGACATTCATGGATCTGCTTATTATTGCAGAAAAATGTTAGAAGCATATGAAAGAGAACAGGCCGATAAGTTGTTGTTGCTTGGAGATATTCTTTATCATGGTCCACGAAATGATCTTCCAAAAGAATATGCACCAAAAGAAGTGATTGCAATGTTAAACCCTTTAAAAGAAAATTTTCTGTGTGTGCGAGGAAACTGCGATACACAAGTAGATCAAATGGTTCTGCAGTTTCCAATCCTTGCGGAATACTGTTTGCTAGAACTTGATGGACAGACCATCTTTGCAACCCATGGACATGTTTTTAATCCGGAAAATTTACCTATGCTAAAGCCGGGAGATATCCTCTTAAATGGGCATACACACATTCCGGCATGTGAAGAAAAAGGAGAATTTATTTATATGAATCCTGGTTCAGTTTCCATACCAAAACAAAATTCGAAACATAGTTATATGATTTATGAAAGTGGTAGCTTTTACTGGAAAGATCTTAATGGAGAGGTATATAAGACATGGATGACAAATATGCACTGCTAATTGATGCGGATAATGTTTCAGCTAGATATATAAAACCAATTTTAGATGAACTTTCAAAATATGGAAATGTTACCTATAAGAGAATTTATGGTGATTGGACAAGTTCACAAAGTTCAAGTTGGAAAGAAGTACTTCTACAGAACTCGATTACACCTATCCAACAGTTTAGTTATACACATGGGAAAAATGCCACAGATTCTGCAATGATCATTGATGCTATGGACATGCTTTATACAAGCGAATTAGAAGGATTTTGTCTGGTATCTAGTGATAGTGATTTTACAAAACTGGCAAGTCGTTTAAGAGAAAGTGGAAAACATGTGATTGGGATGGGAGAAAATAAGACTCCGTCTGCATTTAGACAGGCATGTGATATTTTTACAGAACTGGAACTTCTTTTAGAAGACAACATGTTAGAAAAAGAAGACAAAGCTTTTTTGCATAGTTCGGGAAAAGAGTGCAGAAAAGTATGTAAGGAAGAAGTGTCGAAAGATCAGATTGAAGAAGCAGTCATCAAAATCATTACAGAAAATCAGAATAACGGAAAAGAAACCGGTCTTGGAGAAGTTGGCAGCAGACTTGTAAAACTTTATCCTGATTTTGATGTCCGGCGATATGGATATAGCTTATTATCAAAATTTCTTGAAAGCTTTGGAAAACTAAAATTACAGCAAAACGGCACAAAAATGACAATTGCACTTTATGAAGATAAGAGCAAACAGGAAATGTTGGAAGAGTATATTTTACAGGTCGTAAAAACTGCAGGAACACAAGGCGTTTCACTAGGTGCACTTGGTAATATGATCCGTAATGAATTTGGTAATTTTAAGGTGAGAGACTATGGGTATTCTCAGTTTAAGCAATATATAAAAAGTTTTGCACATATAAAAATCCGTGATGATGGAGAACAAAACTGGGCGGTATATAAAAAGAAAAAATAATATTATTAAAGAAATGGAGTGCAAATGTGGATTTCCACCTTCGTACTCCATTGTCTTGTCACATGTAAAGTTCTGTGCTATAATGATATGAATTCAGTCAGAAATCATTCTGAAAGTTGATTCCGTTAAATGCGGAGGAAGGTGTGAAAAAATGTCTATTATTGATGAAATCAATGCTTTGAAAAAAGAAAAAAACGCTGTAATACTTGCACATTATTATGTGGCACCTGAAGTACAGGAAATTGCAGATTACATAGGAGATTCTTTTTATCTTAGCAAAATCGCAGTTGGATTAGAAGAACAGACCATTGTGTTTTGTGGTGTTTCTTTCATGGGAGAGAGTGCAAAAATATTAAACCCTGAAAAAACAGTTCTGATGCCGGATATGTCAGCTGACTGTGCAATGGCTCATATGGCAGATAAGGAGTCCATTGAAAGAGTAAGAAAAGACTATGATGACGTAGCAGTTGTATGCTATATCAATTCAACAGCAGAGCTGAAAGAATTTTGCGATGTTTGTGTGACTTCAGCAAATGCATTAAAGATTGTAAAAGCATTACCAAATAAAAATATTTACTTTATTCCAGATCGAAATCTGGCACATTTTGTGGCAGATCATGTTCCGGAGAAGAACTTTATCTTTAACGAAGGATATTGTCCAATCCATGAAAATATCAAAGTAGAGGAGATCAAAGAAGCAAAAGCAGAACATCCAGGAGCACTTGTGCTTACACATCCGGAATGTTCTGCTAAAGTAAGAGAAATTTCTGATTTTCTTGGAAGTACCAGTCAGATCATCAAATATGCTACAGAAAGTGATTTGGAAGAATTTATTGTCTGTACAGAAAATGGTGTACGCTACGAACTGGAAAGACAGAATCCACATAAAAAATTTTATTTCCCAATAACAGAGCCAGTATGCCATGATATGAAGACAGTGACCCTGGAAAAAATTTTGAAAGTCTTAAAAACATACGAAAATGAAATAATCGTTTCAGATGAGCGCAGAGAAAATTCTAAAAAACCATTAGAAAAAATGCTTGAATATGCGAAATAAGAAAGGACGATAAAAATGAAATTAGAAACAGATGTCGTAGTAGTTGGAACAGGAGTTGCAGGTTTATTTTCAGCATTAAATCTTCCGTCAGATAAACAAATACTGATGTTGACAAAAGCAGATGCAGAAAGTAGTGATTCATTTCTTGCGCAGGGAGGAATTTGTGTTTTAAGAGATGAGAATGATTATGACAGCTTTTTTGAAGATACAATGAAAGCAGGTCATTATGAAAATCGTAAAGAATCAGTCGATATCATGATCAGACAGTCAAGAGAAATTATCAATGATCTGATTGATTACGGAGTAGATTTTGAAAAAGTAAATGGTGAACTTACATACACAAGAGAAGGTGCACATTCAAAGCCGAGAATTTTATATCATGAAGATGTAACAGGAAAAGAAATTACAAGCAAACTTCTTGCATGTGTCAGAGAACTTCCCAATGTTAAGATGATGGAGTATACGACCATGACAGATCTTATTGTGGAAAATGATGCTTGTGTTGGAATTGTTGCAAAGGAAAATAAGGATGATGCAGAAGAAATGGAAATATATGCAGATTATACAATCCTTGCAACAGGGGGAATTGGCGGAAACTATAAGCACTCTACAAATTTTCCACATTTGACAGGGGATGCAATCCGCATTGGTCAGGAACATGGTGTTAAAATGGAACACCTTGATTATGTTCAGATCCATCCTACGACATTATACTCGAAGAAACCAGGAAGAAGATTTTTGATTACAGAATCTGTTCGTGGTGAAGGAGCTGTTTTATATAACAAAAATAAAGAAAGATTTGTTAACGAACTTCTTCCCCGAGATGTTGTCGCAAATGCGATCCATGAACAGATGGAAAAAGATGGAACAGATTTCGTATGGTTGTCTATGGAAAATATAGATAAAGATGAAATTTTAAAGCACTTCCCTAATATTTATCAGCGTTGTCTGGAAGAAGGATATGATGTAACAAAAGAATGCATTCCAGTAGTACCGGCACAACATTATTTTATGGGTGGCGTATGGGTTGACTCTGACAGCAAAACATCCATGGAAAATTTATTTGCAGCAGGTGAGACAAGTTGCAATGGAGTACATGGTAAAAATCGACTTGCAAGTAACTCACTTTTAGAGAGTCTTGTATTTGCAAAACGCGCTGCAGAAAAAATAAATAAAATGTATCAGGCAGATTAGATTCTATAATTGAAAAGGAGAAAATAGATGAATGGAATAACAATGACTTTACAGGCAGACCATCTTATTCTTGCTGCATTAGAAGAAGATATTTCAAGTGAAGATGTTTCTACAAATGCGGTAATGAAAGAGTATGTAAAAGGTGAAGTTGATCTGATCTGTAAGCAAGATGGGATTATTGCAGGATTAGATGTGTTTAAAAGAGTATTTGAACTTCTTGATCCAGAAGTTGAAGTAGAATTTTACTGTAAAGATGGAGATGAAGTAAAGAACAAACAGTTGATGGGAAAAGTAATCGGAGACATCCGAGTACTTTTATCAGGAGAAAGAGTTGCCCTTAATTATCTCCAGAGAATGAGCGGTATTGCAACATATACACATTCCGTTGCAGAACTTTTGAAAGGAAGTAAAACAAAATTACTTGATACAAGAAAAACGACTCCAAATATGCGTATCTTTGAAAAATACGCTGTTCGGGCAGGTGGTGGATATAATCACAGATATAATTTGTCAGACGGAGTTATGCTTAAAGATAATCACATTGGAGCAGCAGGAAGTGTTACAAAAGCAGTTCAGATGGCGAAAGAATATGCACCATTTGTAAGAAAGATAGAAGTAGAGACAGAAAACCTTGCTATGGTAAAAGAGGCGGTTGAAGCAGGTGCAGACATTATCATGTTAGACAACATGACAGTAGAAGAAATGAAAGAAGCTATCCGCATTATTGATGGAAGAGCAGAAACAGAATGTTCCGGAAATGTTACGAAAGAAAATATCAGTCGTATCATTGAATTAGGCGTTGATTATGTATCTAGTGGAGCTCTTACACATTCTGCGCCGATCCTGGATATTTCATTAAAAAATCTTCATGCCATTTAATACATTTCAAACCAACAGAAACAAGAAAGAAAGGTGGCAGTGGATATGCTGACAGGAGTAGAAAGAAGACATGAGATCATTGCACAAATTAAAAATAGCGATGTTCCGGTATCAGGAAAATCATTGGCTCAGATGTTTAATGTAAGCCGTCAGGTAATTGTACAGGATATTGCATTAATTCGTGCAGCAGGATATGAAATTATTTCCACAAACAGAGGCTATCTATTAAATGAGCCAAATGAAGTGAGCAGAGTTTTTAAAATATCGCACACGGATGAAGATCTTGAAACAGAACTTTTTTCGATTGTAGATCTTGGTGGAAAAATTGTAAATGTTATGATCAATCACAGGGTATATGGACATATGGAAGCAACATTAAATATTAATTCGAGAAGAAAAGCGGAAGAATTTCTTGAAGATATCCGTTCAGGAAAGTCCAGCCCGTTAAAAAATATCACCTCAAATTATCATTATCATAAAGTGGCGGCAGACAGTGAAGAGACATTAGATTTGATTGAGGAAATGCTGAAAAATAAGGGATTTTTTATCAGTGTATCAGAAACTGACGGTAGAGAATGACCTTGACATTCTTAAAATGCTGTGATACGCTTTTACTTAAGTTAAAGAGAAAACGCAGTGACGAAGAGAGTAACCAAGAGGAAATTTTACAGAGAATTCCTATAGAGATATCAAGTCTCAAAGCTGAGAGGGAAAGATGAAATTTTGGCGAACATGGCTTCCAAGTGGCGCACCGAACAGGAAATCCTGCAAGGCTGCGATGGGACCGCCCATTATAGCGGACGAGTGCTAAAAGGCACTTGCTAAGGTCCTGTTTGTGAGGATAGGACGAACAAGAGGTGGTAACACGGAATCAGACCCGTCTTCTTATATGAGAAGGCGGGATTTTTTTATTGAAATACAGCTTGTATTTTATAGCTCAAACGTGTTGTTATGAAAGAAAAGGAGAAAGAGTAATGTCAGAAAAACCAAAATATTATATTACTACAGCAATTGCTTATACATCAGGTAAACCGCATATCGGTAACACTTATGAAGTTGTTCTTGCAGATGCTATTGCAAGATATAAAAGAAGTCAGGGATATGATGTATTTTTCCAGACAGGTACAGATGAACATGGACAAAAGATAGAGTTAAAGGCTCAGGAAGCAGGAGTTTCACCAAAGGAATTTGTAGATAATGTATCAGGACAGATTAAAAATATCTGGGATATGATGGATACTTCTTATGATAAATTTATTCGTACAACAGATGCAGATCATGAAAAACAGGTTCAGAAGATCTTTAAGAAGTTATATGATCAGGGAGATATTTATAAGGGACACTATGAGGGATTATACTGTACACCATGTGAGTCATTCTTTACAGAGTCACAGTTAGTAGATGGAAAATGCCCGGATTGTGGCCGTGAAGTACAGCCTGCAAAAGAAGAAGCTTATTTCTTTAAAATGAGTAAGTATGCAGATAGACTTATCGAGCATATCAATACTCATCCAGAATTTATTCAGCCGGTATCACGTAAAAATGAAATGATGAATAACTTCTTACTTCCAGGACTTCAGGATCTTTGTGTATCAAGAACTTCTTTTAAATGGGGAATTCCGGTAGATTTTGATCCAAAACACGTTGTATATGTATGGCTTGATGCTTTAACAAACTATATTACAGGAATCGGATATGATTGTGATGGAGAAAACACAGATCTATTTAAGAAAAACTGGCCTGCAGATCTTCATCTTATTGGTAAAGATATCATTCGTTTCCATACAATTTATTGGCCAATATTCCTTATGGCATTAGATCTTCCACTTCCAAAACAGATTTTTGGACATCCATGGCTTCTTCAGGGTGATGGAAAAATGAGTAAATCAAAAGGAAATGTACTTTACGCAGATGAGCTTGTTGATTTCTTTGGAGTAGATGCAGTGCGTTATTTTGTGCTTCATGAGATGCCATTCGAAAATGATGGTGTTATTTCATGGGAACTGATGGTAGAGCGTCTGAATTCAGATCTTGCAAACACACTTGGAAATCTTGTAAATCGAACAGTATCTATGACAAATAAATACTTTGGTGGAGTCGTAACAGATAAAACGGTTACAGAAGATGTAGATGCCGATTTAAAAGCATTTATAGAAAAAACACCAAAAGCAGTAGATGCTAAGATGGAAGAGCTTCGTGTAGCTGATGCTATCACAGAGATTTTCAATCTCTTCAAACGTTGCAATAAGTATATTGATGAGACAATGCCATGGGTTCTTGCAAAAGATGAAGAAAAGAAAGACAGACTCGAAACAGTATTATTCAATCTGATTCAGGGAATTTCTGCCGGAGCAAAATTATTAGAGTCATTTATGCCATCAACAAGCAAAAAAATACTTGCACAGTTAAATGATGGACACGTAACTGATAAACCGGAAATTCTTTTCCAGAGACTGGACCTTGAAGAGGTACTTGCAAAAGTTGCAGAACTTCAACCACCAGTTGTGGAGGAGGAAGAAAAAGAAGAAGATGTGATTGATATAGAGGCAAAACCAGAGATCACATATGACCAGTTTGGTGCAATGCAGTTCCAGGTTGGAGAAATTATTTCATGTGAGGAAGTAAAAAAATCAAGAAAATTACTTTGTTCACAAGTAAAAGTAGGAAGTCAGGTAAAACAAATTGTTTCTGGCATTAAAGGGCATTATACTGCAGAAGAAATGGTTGGAAAAAAAGTTATGGTACTTGTAAACTTAAAACCAGCAAAACTTGCAGGAATTTTGTCAGAAGGTATGCTTCTTTGCGCAGAAGATGCACAAGGAAATCTGGCATTGGTAACACCAGAAAAAGAGATGCCTGCTGGTGCAGAGATTTGTTAATAAAAGTAGGATTTCTATAAATGAAAGAGATGACAAAGGAGAAGATGCCTTTGTCATCTTTTTTT
>RCNI01000880.1_pt1 | contig 17371 bp, 13 predicted proteins | sample 2041151 | NCBI WGS metagenome assembly RCNI01 (sample SAMN09708214, study PRJNA481090) | feces metagenome | isolation source: feces | place: Antarctica: Albino Rookery | reverse complement strand
TACTTCTTCTATTCCTTCTATACTTTTTAAACTTTCTAATAAACTGCTTAGTCCTTTTCGAACCAGTGGTTCACCACCTGTAAGCTTTATTCTTGATATTCCTAATTTTGCACAAATTTTTACAATTCTTTTAATCTCATCATAACTTAAAATTTGTGAATGTTGTAAAAGTTCCACGCCTTCTTCTGGCATGCAATATCTGCACCTCAAATTACATCTGTCTGTAACAGAAATACGCAGATACTCTATTTTACGTCCATACTGATCTAACACTTTATCAAACTACTCCTTAAACTAAATACCTTATCATAACTAATGCATTTCTTTTTTCTCATGAAGATAGGAACCACTTTTTCCGCCTGTTTTTTTGCATAGATAAATCTCCTGAATTTCCATAGATTTATCCAACGCTTTACACATATCATACACAGTAAGAAGGGCTGTACTTACCCCTGTAAGTGCTTCCATCTCAACTCCTGTTTTTCCTGTAACTCTAACTGTACAGAAGCACTGAATCGCATACTCCTCTGGCAGCATTTTAAATGTGACGCTGCAATTTGTAATAGGAAGGATATGGCACATAGGGATCAGTTCAAATGTCCTTTTTGCTCCCATAATACCGGCCGTTGTTGCAACTCCGAGCACGTCTCCCTTTCCAATTTCACCTGCACATACAGCCTCGTACACTTCCTTATTCACGACAATCTTACCAGTAGCAGTTGCCTCACGTACCGTATCATTTTTTTCAGTCACATCAACCATAAATGCTTTTCCATTTTTATCAAAATGAGTCAGTCCCATACTATTCCCCTTTCTGATCACGCCTCTTCTAAATTAATACCTGTCAAAAATCTTATCTTTCATTTTATCATATCGAAAATAGTATGTAAATCTGCATTTACTCTTCTTTTTCCTTTATGGATAATGTATGAACATTTACTCCATTTACTTCGACATACTCATCTACTGCAATAACGAGACACTTTCTGCCATTGATCATCTGTGCTTCTACAAGATCCATTCTTTCTGGATTTACTTTAATTTCAATATCAGGTGTCTTAATCTGAAATTTTCTTGTTTCTGTAATATTACTGGCTAACAAAGAAGATTTTTCTCCTACCGCTTCCTCAAAATTCTTATCAAAATTTTCCATTTTTTCTGCTGACACACCACTTTGTTCGAAAATTTTCTTCACATCAGTCTTATCAAATTCAAGTGGTTCCGGTTCTTCTTTGTGTGCAACAATCATTTCATTTATGGTCTCATGAATGTTTCTTACGGTGTCATAGTCGGATTCTTCTCCCAGAGTATCTTCAATAATTACCTGAAATGTTTCTTTCTGAAAATCAGCTGACATAGGCATCTTTGCCCCTAACACATTGCTGATCAGTTCTTCCTGAATATCTTTCGTCTTTCTCGTGTAATAAAGTACACCATGAACATCACTATTGCGATCTGTAAATGCCGGGAATAAAAACCCTTTATCCGGCTGGTCTACTACCCAGTCCCTGATTCGATCCTGCATTCTATTGTCTTCTGCATTATAACTTAATCCAGGTTTTGATAAAGCAACTGGACAAAGGCTGCAGAGAATAAATTCATAAACATCCTCTGATGCATCAAACATTTCTAATCCGTCTGAAGATTTTCCTGGTATATCATACATTCCGTGGATCAATACAATATAGTAATTCGTTTCGTATTGATAGTTCTCTATGATTTTGTCATAAAATTCTTCTAGAAGCATATCATCTTCTAATTTGCTATTTTTAAGTTTCATAAGAAACTCTTGAGTGCCTCCAGGCATCTCTGCATCAAGAGGGAATTCCATATTTAACATATTTTTTCCTATTGTTCCTGATAATGTTTTCTTGAATATATCAAAATATTTAAACGCCTCTTCTTCCGGAAGTGAAAGAAAAGCTTCCTTTGCTTCCATTTTTTTCTCTTTTTCATGATCCACATAACAACCACATATACGGGTAATCGCACAATTCGCAGGTGTAAACTGTTTTCTTATCTCCAGAACTTCTTTCTTATTCATAGCGCATCCTTCCTTTTACTATATCCTATACTAATTTTGTCGTCCATTTTGAACAATCCCACACTTCTTGTACTACATCCTGGTAAAATTCTGGTTCGTGACAAATAAGAAGGATTGTTCCTTTATACTCTTTCAATGCTTCTTTTAGAGAATCTTTTGCATCCACATCCAAATGATTTGTAGGCTCGTCTAAAAATAATACATTTGTTTCTCTGTTTAAAAGTTTGCACAAACGCACTTTTGCCTGTTCCCCACCACTTAACACTCTTACCTGACTTTCAATATGTTTTGTTGTAAGTCCACATTTTGCAAGGGCTGAGCGTACCTCATACTGTGTAAAAGAGGGAAATTCACTCCATATTTCTTCAATACATGTAGATTTGTTTTTTCCATCCCCTTCTTGTTCAAAATATCCAACTGCAATATTTTCTCCAAGTTCACATGAACCTTTCAGAGGTTTTACGATTCCTAAAATACTTCGGATCAATGTTGTCTTTCCAATTCCATTTGCTCCTGTAAGCGCAATTTTCTGCCCTCTTTCCACAGATAAATCTAGTGGTTTTGACAATGGCTCATTATATCCAATCACAAAATCTTTTGTCTCAAATATGTATTTTCCAGGAGTACGTCCTTGTTTGAAATGAAATTCTGGTTTTGGGCGTTCTGCTGCCAATTCAATAATATCCATTTTATCTAATTTTTTTTGTCTTGACATAGCCATATTTCTCGTTGATACTCTCGCCTTATTTCTAGCCACAAAATCTTTTAGCTGATTAATTTCTTGTTGCTGTTTTTTATAGGCTGCTTCAAGCTGACTTTTCTTCACTTCATATATTCTCTGAAAATCAGCATAATTCCCAACGTAACGATCCAATTTTTGATTTTCCATATGATAAATAAGGTTTACAACTTCATCAAGGAATGGAATGTCATGCGAAATCAAAATAAATGCATTTTCATAATCAAGAAGATATCTTTTAAGCCAGTTTATATGTTCTTCGTCCAAATAGTTTGTAGGCTCATCTAAAAGTAGAATATCTGGTTTTTCAAGAAGAAGCTTTCCTAGTAAGATTCTTGTCCTTTGCCCACCACTTAAATCTGTCACATCACGATCAAGTCCAATTTCTAATAGTCCAAGTGCACGTGCTACTTCTTCTACCTTTGTGTCTATGATATAAAAATCATGTAACGTCAGTGTATCTTGAATTGTTCCAAGCTCTTCCATCATCTTGTCCATTTCATTCGCATCTGCTTCTCCTAACTTTTCACAAATGCTGTTCATTCGTTCTTCTAATTCAAACAAATATGAAAACGCTGATTTTAAAACATCTTTAATTGTCATGCCTTTTTCCAGAACCGTATGTTGATCAAGATATCCTACACGGACATTCTTCGCCCATTCTATTTTTCCTTCTTCTGGTTGTAATTTTCCTGTTACTATATTCATAAAAGTGGACTTTCCTTCTCCATTTGCACCGATTAGTCCAATGTGCTCTCCTTTTAATAGACGAAAAGACACATCCTGAAAGATTGCACGGTCACCAAATCCATGGGAAAGATGTTCTACGTTCAATATACTCATTTTCAAAAGCTCCTTTATGTTTCTTTCAATTTATACTACATTCAAATATCGTTTCTCACGACTGATATTATAAACGGAAATATAAAATTCCTCAACAAAAACTCTCTTCTATTGTGCTATAATGTTGGCATAGGAGGCATTGCAATGATTGATAAAACTTTTATTCCTGTTGGTGGGCTGAAAAAAGAGCCTTATTCTGGCTGTCATAATGGTATGCGTTATTTTTTAGAAGCTGATGATGAAAAGAAGAATTTCATCGTTACTGTTTATCCAGAACCATGGTCTATAGAAAAAACAGCTCCAGAAAATAAAACTAGCTGTACTTTTCCCATTTCTGAAGATGGCATGGATGCAGCGATAGAATGGCTTTTAAAGACCTATGAAGAAAATAAAGAGTTCTGGACCGAATCATTAAAGAACTCCATGCATATTGTATACGCTGACTGATACAACACATCTAAAAGGATGACAATTTTGCTACTCTTAGCTTTGTCGTCCTTTTATTTATTTATTTTACTTATAAATATCTATTCGTTTTTCGTATATTTTCCACAAACTTATTCATCTTTTTATCTATAGTACAGACAATTTCACCACTTTCATCCAAAAAAATGATTGATTTTTATCAAAGAATAGTGTATTCTATTAATATAATTCTTAGAGAATTTATGGAATTTTAATATTTGTGTCAGATTATAATTTATATATGTTCATAATTGGTTGAACGTCTCTACCAGCTACCGTAATAGCTGTCTATAAATTTCTGTGTTGTGGTGCATATTTATTTAATGTACCCGAGATTATAGGCATTTGGTTCGTAGCTTTTTTTATTGTTTCACGATTTTTTATCTTAACAATATACTAGAGCATTGGATACTATTGCAGCCATCCACCATATTATCAAGCTGTTGACAGAAAGGAGGGGTTCAGATAGGTTTTCTGCATAATCCGCAGACACTTGGTTAGATGACTGTCTTATATCACATAAAAATTACTAACTCAAGTGGGAATCGTAGTCCCCGTGAGTGGAGGTAGGAGGGAAAATATGAACTTAGACAAAATATTTCACTTAAAAGAACACGGCACAGACGTAAAAACTGAGATTATCGCTGGTGTAACAACTTTCATGACAATGGCTTATATTCTGGCTGTAAACCCTAACATTCTTGCCGAATCCGGTATGGATCGTGGTGCTGTATTTACAGCAACAGCATTAGCATCTTTCATTGCTACCTGCCTGATGGCATTGTTATCTAACTACCCATTCGTTCTTGCACCAGGTATGGGACTGAATGCATACTTTTCATACACAGTTGTACTTGGTATGGGTTACACATGGCAGATGGCTTTGGCAGCAGTATTTATTGAAGGTATCATCTTCATCCTTCTGTCACTTACAAATGTCAGAGAGGCTATTTTCAATGCTATTCCAATGAATTTAAAGCATGCTGTTTCCGTTGGTATTGGTCTTTTCATTGCATTTATCGGTCTTCAGAATGCTAATATCGTAGTTGATAATCCTGCAACAAAAGTTGGTATGTTCTCTTTCAAAGCTTGTATTGCTGATGGAACATTCAGAACAGTTGGTATCACCGTTCTTCTTGCATTACTTGGCATTCTTGTTACAGGTATCCTTTTAGCTTTAAATGTAAAAGGTAATATCCTCTGGGGTATTCTTATTACATGGGCTCTTGGAATCATCTGCCAGCTTACTGGTTTGTATCAGCCAAATCCGGAACTTGGAATGTTTAGTGTAATCCCTGATTTTTCAGCAGGAATTGCTGTTCCAAGTCTCGCCCCAACATTTATGCATATGGACTTTTCTAAAGTCTTCACTATGGATTTCTTAGTGATCATGTTTGCATTCCTATTTGTTGATATGTTCGATACACTCGGAACATTGATTGGTGTTGCATCTAAAGCTGATCTTCTCGATTCCGAAGGTAAGCTTCCAAAAATCCGTGGTGCTCTGTTATCAGATGCCATTGGAACATCCGTTGGTGCTATGCTTGGTACATCAACAACTACTACTTTCGTAGAAAGTGCTTCTGGTGTTGCGGATGGTGGACGTACAGGTCTTACAAGTATTGTTGCAGCTATCCTATTTGCAATTTCACTATTCCTGTCACCAATTTTCTTGGCAATTCCTGGCTGGGCTACAGCTCCAGCACTTATCATAGTTGGATTCTTGATGCTTACATCTATCACTAAGATTGACTTTGATGATTTTACAGAAGCAATTCCAGCATTTATCTGTATCATTGCAATGCCATTTATGTACAGTATTTCCGAAGGTATTGCAATGGGTATCATCTCATATGTCGTACTGAATCTTGTTACAGGCAAATTCAAAGAGAAAAAGATCAACATACTGATGTACATTCTTGCAATTGTCTTTGTATTAAAATATATCTTAGTATAATAGAAAACTGCCGGATCGGCTTTGATCCGGCAGTTTTTTTATTATTCACAATACTCTGGAAAATATTTTTCAAATGCCTTTTTTCCATTTTCTTCCATTTCACTTTGCATTTTATTAAAACGTTCTATCAAAGATATCCCTGTTTTAGTAACTCCACATTTTCCCCCTTTTACCCCTCCGTGGAATCTTATGATCAATTCTTCTTTGAGTAGTGCTTCTGCTCTATTTACGATTTTCCAACCTTTACTGTATGACATTCCCATCGTTGTACATGCTTCTTTCATAGACCCCATCTTTTCTATATATTCTAGTAACATTACAAGTCCTGGTCCCAAAACTGGTTCATCATCACAAATTCTGACTTTTACATCTAATCTCATACGATCACCCACAATGCTTTCTGCTCATCCTTACTCATAGCTACTGAAACATAATCGTGCTCCCTTATTCCTATATAGGATAACCTTTTCAGTATCTTTTTGTCAACATACACCTCTATTTTCCTATCCTATGTATAACCCAAATGATATGAAACTTGTTTTGTCTTTGATATGTTTTTACAATTTGTAAGTCGTGCAATGATCCTCGTTCTGTAGTTGAATCGAATTTTTTATTTCTTCTCTCTTTTTTACCTAAATTCTTCTCTAGCATCACGCATCAAATCGTTTCTAAAAAACAATTCGTTGTAATATTTTTTTACTTGTTTTGTATCTATATTCTATAAGCATATGTGATAAATATTTTTTATTTATTCTGATATATTTTTTCTCCTTCAATGGTATATTTTTCCATCTGAATTTGCTGTTTTTCCTTGATTTTTCGGGCTTTTTCCTTTACTTTTTATTTAGAAAATCTTATAATAAAAGTGGTTGGTATTATCGAATTTTCTTTCGAATAGGAAGAAAAAAATTTATATTTATTTTAACTATGGTTTTAGTTTTAATTTTGGAAAAAAGGAGTTTTTTTAATGGTATCATTTACAGTGAATGGGAGTGTTGTCACTCCTTCAAAAAACCAAAAACTTTTGCGCTTTCTGCGTGATGAACTGCATCTTACTTCTGTAAAAGACGGATGCAGCGAAGGTGCATGTGGTGCATGCACTGTCATCATAAATGGAGAGCCCTGCAAATCTTGTGTACCAGACACAGATTCTCTGGAAGGGAAAGAAGTTCTCACAGTAGAAGGCTTTACCGAATGGGAAAAAAAGGTTTATAGTTTTGCTTATGCCGAGGCTGGTGCAGTACAGTGTGGTTTCTGTATTCCAGGAATGATCATGTGTACAAAAGCACTACTTGACAAAAATCCAGATCCTACAGATGATGAGATCAAATATGCACTTCGCAACAACTACTGCCGTTGCACAGGTTACATTAAAATTTTTGCAGCTGTAAGACTTGCAGCTAAAATTCTCCGTGAAGGAGTTATTCCCGAACCGAGATCTACAGACTGGGAAGTTGGTTCCAGAGTTCAAAGACTCGATGCAAAAGAAAAAGTTCTTGGAACCGGAAAATATCCCGATGATTATTACTTTGACGGCATGCTCTATGGTGGTGCTCTTCGTAGCAAATATCCTCGTGCAAGAGTACTTTCTATCGACATTTCTAAAGCAAAAGCATTAGAAGGTGTGGAAGCAGTTCTTACTGCTGAAGATATTCCCGGAGAAAACAAAATTGGGCATATCAAGCATGACCAATATACACTGATTCCAGTTGGTGGACTTACACACTATCGTGGAGATGCAATCTGTCTGATTGCCGCAAAAGATATGGAAACAGTAGAAAAAGCCAAAAAGCTTATCAAAGTAGAATACGAAGTTCTTCCAGCTGTACATTCGATTGAAGAAGCCATGGCTTTCGATGCACCGAAGGTTTATGATGAAGAAGAGAACAACGTATGCGCATATAAACACATCAGCCGTGGTGATGCACAAACTGCTATCGATAATTCAAGATATGTGATTACAGATCACTTTGAAACACCATGGACAGAACATGCATTTCTTGAACCTGAATGTGCAACAGCCTATATTGATGAAGATGACGATGTATTTATCTATTCTACGGATCAATCTGCACATCAGACACTTCATGAGTGCAAATTACTTTTAGGTTCCGATAAAGTAAAAGTTCAAAACGCTCTTGTCGGTGGTGGATTTGGTGGAAAAGAAGATATGACCGTACAACATTTCGCCGCTCTGCTTGCTTATACTACACGCAAACCTGTAAAGGTAAAACTATCCAGACCAGAATCTTTACTTGTTCATCCAAAAAGACATCATTTCGTTATGGATTTTACAATGGGCTGTGATGAAAATGGTATCATCCAAGGTGTAAAAGCAAAAATTTCATCTGACACAGGCGCCTTTGCATCTCTTGGCGGACCAGTTTTGGAACGAGCATGTACACATGCTGCCGGACCTTATGCCTATGAGAATTTTGAAATTGAAGGAACTGCTTATTATACAAATAATCCACCTGCCGGTGCATTCCGTGGCTTTGGCGTTACGCAGTCATGTTTTGCAACAGAATCATTATTGAACATGATGGCTGATAAAGTAGGCATTTCACCATGGGAAATTCGTTACAGAAATGCGATCCGTCCAGGCGGTGTGCTTCCAAATGGACAGATTGTTGATGAATCTACTGGTCTTGTTGAAACACTTGAAGCAATTAAACATGATTATGACGAAGCGCTTGCTCTTGGAAAGCCAGTCGGTATTGGATGTGCCATGAAGAATGCAGGTGTTGGTGTCGGACTTCCTGATACCGGACGTGTAAAACTTATTGTTCAGGATGACGAAAAACTCCACATCTTTACTGGTGCTTCCTGCATTGGGCAGGGACTTGGTACTGTTCTAGTACAGATGATTGTTACAAGTACAGATCTTGCCCCTGAAGATATTGTCTATGAACGAAGCAACACATGGATTTCACCTGACTCGGGTACTACGTCAGGATCAAGACAGACACTAGTTACTGGTGAAGCTTGTCTTAGAGCCTGTAAACAGTTTATGGAAGATCGCAATGCAGGAAAGACATTAAAAGATCTTGTCGGAAAAGTTTATTATGCAGAATATCTTGCAAAAACAGATCCTCTTGGTGCTGATGTTCCTAACCCTGTCTCTCATGTTGCTTATGGATATGCTACTCAGATGTGTATTCTTGATCCTAAGACAGGAAAAGTTGAAAAAATGGTAGCTGCACATGATGTTGGTAAAGCTGTCAACCCTCTGTCATGTGAAGGCCAAATTGAAGGTGGTGTTGTTATGTCCATGGGATTTGCATTAAGAGAAAAATATCCAATTGATGACAACTGTATGCCTATCCAGAAATATGGTTCTCTTGGACTTTTCAGAGCTCATGAAGTTCCTGAGATCAAAGCAATTGTTGTAGACAAACCAGGTCTTAAAGTTGCTAATGGTGCCATCGGTATCGGTGAGATTACATCTATTCCGACTGCTCCAGCTATCGCAGATGCATACTTTAGATATGATGGAAACAGACGTCACAGTCTGCCTCTAGAAAACACACCATATGAAAGGAAGGACTGATAAAATGGCTATTAAGAAAAAATTTCCATACAAAGCAGCCTTTGTTGCATGTAATGGTGGCTGCAGACAAAGTAAAGAAGACCCATCCTGCAGTTATGGATGTATTGGATGTGGCGCATGTATAGATGCATGTAAATTCGGAGCGATTTCTTTAAATGAATATGGTGTTGCCGAAGTAAATGAAGAGAAATGTATCGGATGTGGAATGTGTGCAAAAGCCTGTCCACAGAATCTAATCCACATTCACGACTGTGCAAACCGTATTGTTGTAAAATGTTCGAATCACGACAAAGGTGCTATTGCACGTAAAGAATGTGAAGTCAGCTGCATCGGATGTGGAATCTGCGAAAGACTTTGTACAGCCAGTGCAATTAAAGTTGTTGATAATTGTGCCAAGATCAACGAAGCGTACTGCTTAGCATGTGGCATGTGTGCTGTCAACTGTCCTAGAGGTGCTATTTACGATCTGAAAGGTATTTATACCGTTAAAAGATAAGACAACAAAACCGGATGCTTGTATAAAATACTGCATCCGGTTTTTGCTATCTTATTTTAGATCACTTTTAAAATCTATGTCTTTTAATTCTTCTGGCTGGACACCTACACATCTTATTTTTTCCGGTATCTTTGTCATGATCTGTTTTCCGCCATTATCTCCTTCTAATTTCATAAGTTCTGAGAAAAACGCTTTGTCCCAAAGTACAGGATTTCCAAAATTTTCGCCATCTGCCACTCGTATGATCTGCCCTTTATGAACAGACGCGGTGTTTAACACACATTGTATCGTTGCTCCTGCTACATCTGGCTGGTCACACACTGAAAATACAACCCCCTGAATACTCGGATATTTTTTTAGGCATGCTTCAAGACCGAGCTTTATAGAATGCGAGATTCCAAGCTCTGGCTGATTATTTAACACCACTTCCATTCCTTGTTTCTTCGCAGTATCTTCAATTTCTTTATATCCTGTTACAACAAACTGAGGATAAGCCACAAATGCTTTCATACGATCCAATGTATGTCTGTATAGTGGTTTTCCATCTACATTTACAAGTAACTTATTATCACCAAATCGACTGCTTTTTCCTGCTGCCAGCACGATAAATGCATAATTTTCTCTCATGTGTTCAAAGCGCGTAACAGCTTCTAGCACTCCACCGCCAACAGATCTTGCTTTATCCGAAATTGTAAAGCAATGGAATAGTTCAGAACGAGCATCAATATCCCCAATTTTCATACCTTCATGAACCATTACATCTGGTTGAAGCATACCACGGACAATTCCACTCATCTTTGCACACACATCTTTTCCACCTGTAACAGCAACAACCTGACCTTTTTCTACAGTGTCCCCTATATGAGCAATCGGAATCATTTTTCCCTCCGCCACTCCCCGGATAATACGTTCTATTGAAAAACCACCTACATCTCCTGGTATTCCTGTATTTGGAATTGGAACGCCTTTGTAGATTGTCTCTCCAAGAGTATGTCCTCTTTTTGTCTCTACCACACAGTGACAATCCACACCTGCTGTAAAACCTGGTCCCACTCCGATTACAAGCGGTGCATCTGTGATTTTTGTGCCAATATTTCTTTTGGCAAGAATCGCATCAATGATTACGTCCGGGTTATATTCATCTCTAATAGAAGCCACAGGATCTACAATCACAGGGATATCTCCATTGGAAAGAATTTTTTCTGCTTCTTGTATATTGCTCACAAGAACACCTTTCATATCTTCTACTTGTGCTTCTTTTTCATACACTGCACGAGACAGAGCAACCATTCTTCGCACTGTAAGCGGAACAGCTATCTCTGTCATAATAATCTGGTGACCTGCTCTGTATAATCGTGATGCAATACCTGTCGCAAGATCTCCTGCTCCTTTGATCAAGATTTTCATTTTATTACCTTCTTTCTTTTCAGTTTTCAGATTTCATTTAAAGAATTGCCTGTAACAATAATATTTACAACTCCCTTTTTCTCAGACAATCTGCAGATTTCTACAGCCTTTTCTTCCAAAGCTTCCGTATCCGTTTTATTAAGAACAACATAATACTTTGCATGTAAAGGTAAATCTTTCTTTCCACCTCTTTCATGAAATAAAAGTTCCGAAATATCTTGTGGGCTTACTGCATCTTTCACATTTTTCCCAAGAATATCCGCAGCAATCTGTGCTCTGAAGCAAGTATCCTCCAACGCTTTTCCTATACAATCCATTCCGCATAAATTTAATACATGAGTAGTTTCCGGATGATACACAGGCTCATGCTGTGCCGGCGCTTTTAAAGGAAGACGTCTGGCCCCATCAGCTTCAATCAAAACCGGATATCCTTTTTTCATCATTTTCTTTAAAAACATTTCGTTTGGTGATTGCATTTTTCCTTCTTTTGAAATCTCCCCCATCCATACTTTACCATATTTTTTAAGAAGCATCATCGCTTTTTCTTCTGAAGGTTCTAGTAAAAACCATGGTTTATCTTCTTTCATCAGATGGGTTGTCGTTGTAACAATTACCGGTATTTGCTTTTGATTATACTCCTTCACAAGTCTTTTCATGATAGTAGTCTTTCCACCTGCACCAATCAAAGAAATTACTGGACTTTTTTCATTTTGTAATTCAAGTGCTGATAATAAAGAAGTCTGATCTGATAATTTTCGTAAATGATATTTTTTTATCATCTCTTACATCTCCCTATTTAATACACATCAAGGGACGGGAAAATCCCGCCCCTTTTTAATCTCCGGTTCTTATCCGGTATGATTATTTTATTTTAATTATCCCAAAAGGTATGCATAATCTGAAACAACCGTCTCAATCACTTTCTGTAATCCTTCTGGAAGTTTTGTTTCTTCTCCCTTGATCCATGTAAATGTTTCTCCAAGGAATCTTACTTTACATGTAAGGTTTTCTCTGTTAAGAACTGCAAATCCCTGATTTTTACTATCTTCAAGATCTGTTTCACTGGCAAACAATGTGAATTTATCAAGATATGGAGCACTACTATATGGGCAGAATACTTTACAGTTACCACATTCATTACACATGTAATCTACATGGATAATCTGATGTTTTTCCATACCTGGAACACGAATAGAAACGTTGGCACGGTTTGGACATACCTCAACGCAGTTTTCACATACACTTGCACAATTCAAACAACGTGCAGCTTCTGCATTATCTGATAATGTTTCATTTAAGATACCACGTTTTGCATAAATTCTTTCTTCATTGTGCACTGGTGCAATATCTTTTACAAGACTTCTTCCGATGATTGCTTCTGCTGCCATCTTACCATCACGGATACCTTCTACAACCGTTGCCGGTCCGTAAAGTCCATCACCTGCTACATATACACCTTCTACATTGGTCTCTAATGTTTCTTCATTTACAAATGCACGTCCACGTTCATTTACATGAATTCCATTTTCTGCATAGAACTCTGTAGGAACTTTTTCACCTACTGCAACGATTACTGTATCTGCATCTACTTCTGTAAATTCTCCTGTAGCAACAACACTTCTTCTGCCTGATGCGTCAGCATCACTCAGTTTCATAACTTCACATGTAAGTTTTCCATTTGCAAGTTTTACAGGAGAAAGTAATTCTCTAAATTCAACTCCGTCTTCTACCGCAAATACTAATTCTTCTTCATCTGCTGGCATATAACGCTTTGTTCTTCTGTAAACCAAAGATACTTGTTCTACACCGGCATTACGTTTTGCTGCTCTTGCTGTATCCATAGCAGTATTACCACCACCAATAACAACAACATTTTTACCAAGATTCACTTTACCTTCTGTTGATTTAAAATCAGCGAGGAATTTAATTGCATTCATTGTCTCGCCTTCTTCTAATTTCAGTGTACCTGGTTTATATGCACCAACAGCCAATACAATTGATGTATATCCTTGTGCTTTTAATTTTTCAACACTGGAAACTTCTGTGTTCAGTCTAATCTCAACACCCATCTTCTCAAGAATTTCTGCATCCTTATCAATAGATGAACTTGAAATTCTAAACTCAGGAATCACATTGCGAACAACTCCCCCAAGTGCAGCTGTCTTTTCAAATAATGTAACATTCATTCCTGCACGTCTTAAGAAGTAAGCCGCTGACATACCTGCAGGCCCACCACCGATTACAGCGGCTTTTCCGCTTACTGTAACTTCTGATGGTGTAACTTTTGAAAGCCATGCTCCATATCCGTTTTCTGCTGCTTCTAATTTCATCTGACGGATATATACAGGACTCTCATAAAAATTACGTGTACATTTGCTCATACAATTGTGTGCGCAAATTGTACCGGTGATGAATGGAAGAGGATTTTTTTCTGTAATAACTTCCATAGCTTCTTCATATCTTCCTGCATTTACAAGCTGAAGATAAGCTGTAATATCCTGATGAATCGGACATCCTTCTTTACAAGGTGCTTCAAAACAGTTAAGAAGTGGAACCTGTTTATCCATTTTGCGTGATGGTAAAGGTTTTACCGCTTTTACATGATGACTGTCTACTCTTGCATTTTCAGCAAGTGCTGCTGATTTTTCTGGATCAACCTTTTCAAATACTACATTTACTCCTTCAACTTCTTTTGCCATCTGGATCATTCTTTCATATCCACCTGGTTTAAGAAGTGTTGTAGCAACTGTTACCGGCCAGATTCCTGCATCAACAATTCCTTTAATGTTGAAGTAATCCGCTCCACCTGAATAAGAAATTCTAAGTTTTCCGTCAAACTCTTTTGCAAGTTTTGCTGCAAGTGCAATTGATAATGGGTAAAGTGATTTACCTGACATATACATTTCTTCACTTGGAAGCTCATTTTGTTTTACATCAACTGGGAATGTATTTGTAATTTTCACACCAAACTGAAGATTACGTTCATCACATACTTTCATAAGTCTTGTAAGCATTGGAACTGCATCTACATATTGCAAGTCGTCTTTGAAATGAAAATCACCAAATACGATATAATCATATCCCATATCATCCATTGTTTTTCTTGCAAATTCATACCCGAGTAATGTTGGATTACATTTAATAAATGTATTAAATCCCTTTTCTGTAATAAGATGCATTGCAATTCTTTCAATTTCCTGCGGAGGACATCCGTGAAGTGTTGAAATCGTTACAGAATTACATATATCAGAATTAATTGCTTCGATATCTTCTTTTGTTACCTTCTCAAATTTATCGACATTGTCTAAAAGATATTGCTTGCATGATTTAAATACTTCAGAATTTTTTGCTTCTTTCATTGTATTAAGGAAATTATCAATCTTTTCAGATTTGATACCAGCCAGATCATATCCTACACTGATGTTAAACTGGAAACCATCTGGACTTCCAAGTCCGAATTCTTTTGAAAATACCTTTAAAAGAAACCATGCTTTAATGTATTCTTCCATAGCCTGTGGAACGTAAAGTTCTGTAGACCATTCACAGTTATAACACTCATCTTCTGCTACGATACATGGTTTATTAATACATGCTGCAAGCTCAGCACCATCCATAATCTGTACTGTTTTAAGCTCAAAGAAACGGCTTCCCGTATAATAGGATGCCACAATATTTTGTGTCAGCTGTGTATTTGGTCCAGCCGCCGGTCCAAGTGGTGTCTCTAAATTACGTCCGAAGATTGTTCTGTTATTTTTCTCATCTGCTACATATGCTTTTCTCTCACCGAAAACTGTGCCTGAGTTTTTATGTTCTGTTAAGATCCAGTCGACTAATTGCCCAAAAGGCATTGGTGTCATAATATCACTCATTCTTAATTCCTCCTAATAATACCTAACTAATCTTTGATAGCTCATAAAAAGGGGAAACTTCCCCCTTTTTATATTTTTTACAAAGTATTTTTATGAATTAATTCTGTTCCAAAGTGCTGCGGCAGCCTGACGGCAGTCAGCTTTTACTTTTTCTTCATCAATAAACTGTAATTCTCTGTCTTTCATAAGAACTTTACCATTTGCAACGGTTGTAACAACATTGCTTCCTGTCATACCAAATAAAATATGACCATTTACATTGTCTGCTCCAAATGGTGTAAGTGGATCGTAATCAACAATGATCACATCTGCTGCTGCGCCCTCTTTTAATACTCCAAGATCCTGTTTAAAGTAACGTTTTGCAATTTTTGCATTTCCCTCAAAAAGCATCTGTGGAACCTCAGTCCATGCAGTTGTAGCATCACATAAATGATGTTTATGCAGTACATTTGCAACTTTATAAGATTCTGTCATATCGTGTGTATATCCATCTGTTCCAAGACCTGTAAGAATACCTCTGTGCACAAGTTCCATTGTCGGAGGACATCCGCATGCATTTCCCATGTTAGACTCTGGATTGTGTACTACCATTGTTCCTGTTTCTTTGATCAAATCCATCTCATGACTATTAATGTAAATACAATGTCCAAGAAGTGTCTTCTCGCCAAGGATATTGTGATCCATAAGTCTGTCAACAATACGTTTACCATAATGTTTCAGACAATGATGGAGATCTTCTATTCCTTCTGCAACATGGATATGATATCCGACTTCATCTGGTTTATTTGCTGCTGCAAGTTCCATTGTCTCATCAGAGATTGTAAACTGTGCATGCATACCCATCATACCTGCAATCATTCCCGTATCGTCTTTTAATGCATGTTTTATAAATTCTGCATTCTCCATAACAGACTCTCTTGCCTTGTCCATACCATCTCTGTCAGAAATTTCATAGCACAAACAAGAACGTACTCCTGTTTCCTTAGCAGCCTTTTCAATATGGAAAAGAGAATCTCTAATAGATCCAAAACTTGCATGATGATCAAAAACAGTCGTAACACCATTTTTAATACTGTCAATGTAAGTTGCCATTGCACTTAAATACGTGTCCTGAAGTGTGAGGTTCCGGTCAATTGTCCACCACATTCCATCCAGGATATCAAGAAATCCGTTTGGATTGTATCCATTTATGGAAATTCCTCTTGCAAATGCACTGTAAATATGCTCATGTGCATTGATAAACGCCGGCATGATCACCTTTCCCTTAGCATCGATGAATTCTGCATCTGGATATGCAGCCTTTACTTCTTCCATTGTGCCAACCTTTTTGATGGTCGTTCCTTCGATGGCCACAGCACCATTTTCCAAATAAGGATTTTTTTCATCGCGTGTGACTACTCGTCCATTTCCTAAAATTAACATAGTTTTTGTCTCCTTTTCTTTTTTCTCTTTGAAATAATCAAAGGTATACAAATTCTACAAGGCTTTTTCCTTGCACGTCGCACTATATTTTGTATATTTTTTTCAAGTTCAAAACATGTCTATAAAATATTCCTACATTATAAGTCATCTGTTTGAACTCCCTCTTTAATATATAGAATAACACTAAAATATCACATTTGCAATAAGCGTTCTAAAAAAAAATTAGGCTACCTAAAATTTTTTTAGAAAAAGTATTGAATTTATTTTTTTTTATGCTATTATGAGGTTAAGGGCGAATGAAATTTCCTCAAAGTAACAAGTTAATTTAAAGTATTTTTACTCTTAAACGGAAGGAGTTAAGAACATGAGTTACCAGTTAGATTTGCTAAAACAAATTGCACATGGCCTTACTGCTCAATTTGGTTCTTCCTGTGAAGTGGTAATCCATGATCTAAGATCACTGGACTTCGACAAATCTATTGTATACATTGAAAACGGTCATGTTTCCAATAGAACCTTGGGAGATGGACCATCTAGTATTGTTCTTGAAACATTAAGTCATGATCCGACTCAAGTTCA
>RCNI01001059.1_pt1 | contig 17387 bp, 13 predicted proteins | sample 2041151 | NCBI WGS metagenome assembly RCNI01 (sample SAMN09708214, study PRJNA481090) | feces metagenome | isolation source: feces | place: Antarctica: Albino Rookery | reverse complement strand
CGCCAGTTTTAACCTTACCTTTTACATAAGCAAAGCCGTAGTCAGCGTTGTGTGTAGCGTAGCAGTTAGTATCCATCATTGGAACATTTGATTTTTTAATGTACCTTGTGATAAATAGATTTTGGAAATAGCTTGAGTCAGTAAACACATTACCGTTTTGGTCAAGTGTCTTATACCATATTTCGCTGTAATGGATGTGACCAGAAAAAATATTGTTGTGGAATTCTGAGTCTACAATATAGAGTCTATCTGGGTCATCCTTATCGCATACTTGGTAATATGTATCTGGCTTGTTCATACCGCTGTACATATTTGATGACAAGAATTTGTATTGCTCTTCGCCAGATTCTATTGAGCTTTCAGCAAACTTAGGTTTACCAATCGAGAAACTAGCAGAAGTAATAACATCTTTGCCAACAAACATAAATGCGTTGTTTTTGAGTATTGTGTGAGATGGTCTATCGTAGAATGCGTCTTTGTAACCTTGGCGTGTATCGAGTGTGCCACCGACCAAAAGTACGGAGTTAACACCGTTTTCAACACCAACACCCCAGCCAGAGAATTTACTGCAACCCTCTAAACCGTTAGTTGTAATTAAGTTAGCACCTACAAATGCTTTACCGAAGTTATCAAAGCACGCCTTACATTCTAAGTTGCCTGCAACATAGATTCTTGCGTCTGAGTTGGTGTAGCTACCATTTTGTAGTGATAAACCATTCTGCTTTTTGCCTAATTTGTTAGTACCATTGATGATGAAGTTACCACCACAATAAATTAGGTTATAGTTTTTAATAAATGCGAATTTTGAGTTAACAATAATGTTGCCGTCTACAATGATTTTACCATAGTTCTCGATATATCCGTCGAGAATAAGGTCGCCGTGAACTTTAAGCTCAGTGTTTTTGCTAATTCTTAAAGTCTTTTCGTTGCCACATTGTTTAGGTCTGTAAGGTGTTTGCTCTTTTGGAATTTCGCCAGAGAGGTTAACTCTGTTAGCAGGTTCTTTAGGAATAATCTTGATAGCATTTAATCCATTAGATAAGTATGGATATGGGGAAGCAATGTTTTGTTCCTGTCTGTTAGAAGCTCTAACGAAGTCTGGAGTACCCGCCAAGATATTACCTGGTTGCTGATTGTTTATGATTTTACCGTCTGAATATAGGATATATTCGATAGTAATATCGCCAGCGTAATAGTTGATACCAGTTTTTGAATAGATAACACCCTTGCTACCAACTCTCATACCAGCATTTGCTATATCAATTTGACCGTTAACAAGTACTTTTGAGTAGTAGTCAGCGTAAACACCGTTGTTAGCAACCAAGTCGCCACCAACAAATAATTCGCAATCTGCTTCAGCGTCATTGACAGTACCAACTTGACCGGATGAATAAATACTGCCTTTTACATAAAGATCACCGTTATCCCAGAACTTGATATAGTCAATAGGACTGCCGAGTGAAGCAATGTCGCCACCAATATAGATTGAAGCGTAGTCGTCTACACCCATAGTTTTAGCAGTTAAGTTAGTATCAATATGAACGCTTGCGTTGTAGCAGTGGAATGCGTTGCTTATAGTAAGTGAATAAGCATCAGCACCAGTTAATTTAGTATTGATTGTTTCGGCTGGGTCATTACTTACTGTACCGATACGGAAGTCGCCGTTAATGTTAATATGACCAGTTGATCTCAATAGAGCTTTAGCTTTCATATTAACTGAGTTAGCGGTTTTCAAGTTACCGATAATACCGACATAAGACTCAGTACCGAGAACCATTGAGTAAGGAATACTACCAGGTCCAGGTTGACCGTTATAGTCTGTTTCGTTGTATGCGCCTAAAACTTCTACATTACCCTTAATATACATACAAGCACGGTCGTGCAAGTTGATATTTCTTAAAATTTTAAGTGCAACGCCGTCAGTGTCTGTATTAGTCTTTGAAGCGTCGATATACAATACTGCGTGGTCGCCTTCGGCAGTATCTGTGCTCATACCGAGCCAGCCTTTGTTTGCATCATTAGTAATGACTGGGCCTCTTGTTACGAAACGGCAGTTATAGTTAAGGTTCATAGAGCCAACATAAGCCGCAGTATCGTAGCTATTGGCAAGTGTCATATCTTTAACTTCTCTGCCTTTTGCGTCACGCATAACACCTTTAACGAGTGTTACACCGCCAGATGGTCTGAAATCGCTACAATTTGCGATTTGTCTTTCAATAACTACATAGCCATTTAAATCTGCAACGCCATTACAGGTGAACGTGTTACCTACATAAGTATTTGATGTGTATGCAGGGTTATCGGCTGTTTCAGGTTCAGTTTTACTTACCAAACCAGCAGTTGTGAAGTTGTTAAATGTATAGATGAAACCTCTGTGAGTAGTGTTAGCACGGCAGTTATAATCGTTTGTGAGCATTAAGCAGTTAGGGCTTAAACCACAATAGTTATTATTAGTTGTTTGTAGGTCGATGCTATCTTTAGCAACGATTGACCAGTGGTCTACAAAGCCTACTACGTTATTACCAGTACCTAGGAATTGACCGTAGTTGCTTAAAGTTAAAATGCCGTTACAAATGATGTGGCAGTTGTTACCCATTTGGAAGAAACCGCCGTTAATTAGGATGTCGCCGTTAACGATGAGGATTGTGTTGTCCTCCATATATAGCGCACCGCTAAGTTGTAATGCTTTACCTTGTTTGTTCTTAGTTTGGCCGTCGATATACATAACTGTTGGTTGCTCGAGAGTACCAGCTTTAAGTATTAAGTCGGTCATGAACTCCTTACCAACCCAGTTTTTGTATTTCAAGCTTTCGTAGTAACCTTTAATGAAAACGGAAGAACCGCCCATAATTTGCATGTGGGCCTTGTGGTCATAGGTAGCATAGTTACCAACGCATTTTTCGCCAGGCTTTAATGGGAAGTGTGTTACATGGTCTACTTCGCCAGAAGCGGAGATAACAGGCCAGTTTTTACAACCTTGTTCTTCTATAATGTCGTCAACAATATGATCGTCTTTATTTTTAACTTGGTTGAATACTTTTTTTGCTTTTTCACTTGTGCCAATAAGTGGGTTGCGAATAAGTCGTTTTTCAACTTCTGCTTCATACTTAGGCATAATGATGTTGTAGTAGTCATCAACAGGATTAGCGTCTGGAGTAAAGTAGTTCTTGGTAGCCATATTTAATGAGGTATCAAGATTGTCAATTGTGTTGTCAATGTCTTTATCTCTTGACTTGATTGCCAATACAACATCGATGTCGAACAATTCGTTAAATTGTTTTTTGTATTCGTCTGGCTCTAAGTGTGGGTTAATTGATTCAATCAAATGGACTTCGTTAGTATAACCAGTAACGATTTTATCGAGAATGATTCTCGCTTCGTCTAACGCATTTGATTCTGCATCGTTGATGTTCCAGTGTTCGCCGTTTTTAACATTTGCAATGTATTCTGGAACGGTGTATTTGCCGGATGTCATATCTTCGAGTGAATCAGTTACGTTGTTAAAATCGAAGTCGAATTTGTGTATGTTATCAAATAATTGATAAGCGTCTGGAATTACTTTGTTGTTGCCTAAATCAGTTTCTTTAAGAATGTCATAAGGGTTTAATACCTTGTTGTATTGTGTGTTTGCCGATAAAACATCTGCGTTTGTTGAATCAATAGGCGAGAATGTCTTGCCGTTATCGTTAGCAAATGTTTCAGCAGGAGAACCAGCAATACCATAAATAGTAGCAACGCTAGCAGGGAATGCCTTTGCGTGAATTGCAGTTGTACTACTTGGAATAGTTACGCTTGTTAGCTTGTCACATCCAGCGAATGCGTTTTCTTCAATCGCAAACAATGTGTCTGGCAATGTGATTTTTGATAAGTTTGTGCAACCATTGAAAGCGTCTTTATCAATAGTTGTAACGCCTTTATTTAATGTGACTGCAGTAATTTTATCTTTATAATAATCGTCTAACCAAGGTGCTTTTTCGGTGCAGTTAACTAAAATGCTGGCATTTTTATTGTTAACGGTTATAGACAATTCGCCGTTGTTAGGGTCGAATGCCCAAGTGTTGCCGTTTGATAACGCTTGACCGAAATCGACCTTGTATGTTGAACCAGATTCTGTCTTTGTCTTTTCTGGGACATTTATTTTTGTTAGTTTGCTTGTTCTTGGTTCAAAACGGTTTCTCATATAGTTGAGAAGCATTTGTCTTTCGCCAGGTTCTTTGAGTATGTCTTTGTTATTTTCTGGGTCAGTAGTCTTGTATGTAAACTGACGATTGTTTTTGTTAATTCTTGTATCTCTATCCCAAAGTTTAGCCTGGTCGTTCAAACCAGATTTTCTAACAGTTGGGAGCTTGTCAGTACCAGGAATTTCGTTACCGATTAAATATACATCGTTAGCGCTTGAGCCACGAATCTTGAGAGCGTCAAAATTGTCTACTTCAAGTCTAGGAAATAGGCAATGCTTTGTGCCGTTCTTATAGTAGACATAGTTGTCCTCAATCTTGTAGCCTTCTTCTTTTGGTACTAGATATTTTTTGTTACACTTAGGGCATTCATATGAGAAAGTGCCGTCTTTATTGTCTTTGAAGTCAAAGTCTTTCTTTGAACCTGTGTAGCTACAAAGGTCGCAAGTTAAGAAGTTAGCTTCAGGACTTAAAAAGTTTCTCATTCGGATAGTATCAATATCAATGTTAGCGTAGCCGTTTGAATGAATAGCACCGTTCAAAACTGCGCATGATGTGATGATATTTGCTGCTACCTTGTTTGAGTTCTCGTAAGCGTCGCACTCAGTACCACATTTAGGGCATTTGTAAGGGATGATAGCGTTGTCAGAGCCGTGATTTACGAACTTATCCTCTTTGTTACTGTATCCGCAATTTGGACAGTTAAACATTGTTGGGCCACCCATAAGCCATTGGATAAGTATTGTTTCGTTCTGCAAAATATCAAGACCAGCGTTTATGAGCTTTTCTGTGATATTAAGAATTGGCTTGATTGCAGTATCTTCCAAAGGACCAGTGATGTTGAATGCTTTGTCTGGGGAACTATTGATGTTAACTACTTGGTAGTTAAGCACGGCTGGGTTACCAGATAATACAATATCGCACTTTGAAGCAGAAGTTACTTTCATTTGAAGTGCTTTAATATCGAAGATGTTACCGAAAATTGTTGAAGTGTGCTTTTGCGCATAAATTTCAACATAAGAATTACCTGGCTTGTTATTCTTAGTAGGTGTGATTTTATAGAAAATTACAACCTTGTTTGCGTCAGGAGTTTTCTCTAATTGGTTTAAGATTATGTTTTTATTACTTAATTGGTAAATTTCAATATTCGTGTTATCTCTATCGTTTTTATCATATTTGAAATCGTGGACGTTGTTATTCACGAAATATTTTTCTGTTTCTTGTTTTACAGCCATTGACATTGCACCAGTCAAGCTGGCGTTACGGTCGTCAACAGATGTACCGATAGTGTTAACGATTGCCAAAGCAGCACTGTCGGCTGCATTTTGTAGCGTACCTTTGTTGTGGTAGGCTAAGCCGACATCTACTGTAAGTGCAGTAAATCCCAACAGCACAACAATGATGAGCGCAACAATAATAGTTACCGCACCATGTTCATCCTTTAAATTAAATTTTGTTTTCTTGGAGTCCATTAAAACACCGCCTCGAAAATATAATATAATTAAGAATCAGTTAAAAAATGTTGTCAGCTTGAGATAGTTGCTCTTGCAATGATTCAACTAATTGCTTTGTCTTTTTTAAATGAATTGTGTAAGCACCGATAACTCTTTGTAGTTCGTCATCGTTTGCCTTTTGCTTTTCTTGTAGCATTCTGTCAGTAGCGTAAGCGCTATCAGTTTTGCTCTTTTCAAGCTCATCCATAAATTCGTTTTTAGCTTCGCTAAATTCTTTCTTAGCTGCTTTTAGCTTTTCTTTAGCTTCTTTTTTATCAACTTGAGCAATGAGCAATTCACGCTCAACATCTTCTTTTTCTTTAGTCAATTTCGCGAGTTGCTCTTTTAAGCTAACGATTTCTTCTTTCAAGGTTTCAACCTCTTTGATTTCGTTTTGCATTAGCTTTAACTTGGTTCTCAAATTATCGCTCTCGTTGATAGCATTTTGAGCATTCGCCTTTGTTGTTGAAAGTGCCATTTTGCTTTCTTCAAGCTCGCATTCAAGCATTTCACTTTGATTGCGGTAGTCAGACATTTTCATCTCATAGTTTTTGATAGCGTTTTGGTTTTTAGCTTGCATATCAGCAATGAAGAAATTAACTTCCTTTGGATTGTAGCCTCTAGCTACTTTGGTAAAGTTATAGATGTTTTCATCTTCTTCATCTTGCTTGTGATTTTTCATAAATGGTGCCACTATTTTATACCCCTTATATATAGTATAGTTTGTTAGTTTTATAATTTATATATTTTGAGTAATTGTCAGCTTGTCTCCGATTTGCAAATTCTTTTGCTTTGCAACATAGGCGTCGAGTTCAATTACCTTTTTTCCGTGTTTAACAGCAGGTTTAACCTTCCAAGGTGCAACTGCTTCAAAAATTTCGAGTATTACATTATTTTCGTCGATTGTTATTACATCAATTGGGAATTTCATGTGAAATGTGTGTATTTGATTGCAAGGGTCTAGTATAAGACCGCAATTTTCTTTAAGACCTTTTCTAAACATAAGGCCCATAAATCGTGTGAAATGGTTGTTAGCCAGTTCACACGATTCACAAATTATGTCGTTTTGTTTACTTATTTTTACATATTTTTTCATATCTTTTATCAACCTGTTGCGCTCATAACATTCATAACTGTTGGACCAAGAATTACAATAAATAAAGCAGGGAAAATGAAAAACATAATAGGAATTGTCATTTTTACAGATGCTTTATTACCACGCTCTCTTGCTGATTCTCTACGAGTATCACGGAGCTGTTGAGCTTGAACATTCATAACATTTGTTACTGGAATACCAAGCTGATTAGCTTGTACGAGAGCAGAAGCGAATGTCTTTAACTCAGGAATATCAGTACATTCTGATAGTGAATTTAATGCGTCAGCACGGGATACACCCATTTGCATTTGCTTAAATACTGTCATAAGTTCGTCGATAAATGGGCCATCCATTTTATCAACAACCTTGATTAAAGCGTTGTCAAAGCTAAGACCAGCACCAGTACATACGCTAAGCAAGTCTAATACATCAGGTAATTGCTCACGAATAGCGTTTTGGTGTGATGTAACTTTTGCTTTGAGCAAGAAGTCTGGCATAACGAAAGCAAGCATTAAGCCAATCATAACAATAAGTATTGTGTATAGTGGCTCTGTGTCGAGTAAAAGTGCTATACCGACTGTGATTATTGAAAAGATGATAGCAAAAGCGAGCTTAAAGAAACTGTAATTTTGATAGCTCATGTGAGTACCAGACATACGCAATAATCGCTCAGTCTTTTGAACCTTAGCAATTTTGTTTTCGTCAACAACTTTCTTGTTCTTTTCTTCTCTTTGTTTTTTAATCTTTTCAAAATAATTTGTTAGTTTTTTGATTTTTGGAGTGATAAATCTTGAAGCAAATGTTGTTTCAAGCTCAGCTCTTTCAATTTTTATAACATCGTCACTTTTAACAGATTTAACGAGTTTATTTTTGTTATCTGTTGCTCTACCTAACTTGCCAAAAATTATAACAGTTAAAATAAAGACTAATAAGCTCATACTAATTATGAAAAAATTGGTAACCAAGCTATATCCCTCCCACTAATATTTTATTGTTGTAATCTTTCTGATTACAAGTAGACCGATAATTTCAAGTGCTATACCTGTGGCAACTGCTATTTTACCAGCTGGCTTTGTGAACAATGGGTCAAGGTAGCCAGGGCTAGCAACATTAAGCACGAATGTAATTGCTACTGGCATAAGACCAACAACAAGACCTGACATACGGCCAGTCGCAGTAGCTGACTTAACTTCGTTTTTGAGCGCAGCTCTATCTTTGATTGTGTCAGAAATTGTCTGCAAAATCTTTGATAAGTTACCACCAGTTGTTCTTTGAACTGAAATAGCAACTGCTACGATTTTAAAGTCAGCACTTTTAATTCTTTTACAAATATTATCGAGTGCGTCATCAATAGATACACCCATATTCATTTCGTTTACTGCACGAGCAAACTCCTCGCTGATAGGTGGGAACATATCTCTTGATATTGTTTCCATAGCTTGTTGGAATGTTAAACCAGAACGCAAGCTGTTTGCTGCAATGATTAAGGCGTCAGCGAGCTGATCTTCAAAAGCACTTGTTCTTTGCTTTTTCTTAGCTTGTATGTAGATGATAGGGCCAACAGCACCACCAACTGCTAGTAAAAATGGTATTACGATGTTTGATGAAAACATTGAAACTAAGCCTGCTGGAACGAATGTTACAACTAACCAAAGGGTTGCAAACTCTTCTGGTTTCATCATAATGTTAGCAGCTAAAAGCTCTTCCATAATGGCTTCGCCGATTTTATCGGTTAGGCTTCGTTTCTCAACATACGAGCCTTTGCTCTTTTTGTCAAATAGCCTTTTACCTTTTTTACGTTTCTTTTGTAGAACTGCCTCTGCACCTATACCTGTGCCAATAATGCTTTCTTTTCGTTTAGTTGCGTTTCTACCATCTCTGGTAAATCTTGCAGTTACGAAGAATGCAATTAAGCCAATCAATATTCCGTAGATTGCAGCAATAAATATACTACTAAACTGTAAACCACTCATTGTTTATCATAACTCCGTTTTCTTTGATTTTTTCTGCAGTCTTAGGAATAATACCAGATGCAACGAATTTACCAATGAACTTGCCGTTTGCATCAATATTACCGTCAGTTTCATAGCGGAATATGTCTTGAAGCTGAACAACATCGTCTTCCATACCGGTAATTTCAGTTATTGAAACAACCTTTCTAGTACCATCTCTAAGACGAGATTGTTGAACGATTAAGTCAATAGCTGAAGCGATTTGGTCACGGATAGCCTTTGAAGGAAGCTCGATACCACTCATAAGTACCATTGTTTCAAGACGAGAAATACAGTCCCTAGGTGAGTTGGCGTGAGTTGTTGTTAGTGAGCCATCGTGACCTGTGTTCATGGCTTGAAGCATATCCAATGTTTCCTTGGAACGAACTTCGCCGACGATAATACGGTCAGGACGCATACGAAGTGAGTTGATTACTAAATCTCTAATTGAAACAGCACCAGTACCTTCCATATTGGCTGGTCTGCTTTCAAGTGTGATAACGTGCTCTTGCTTTAGTTGAACTTCGGCAGAGTCCTCGATTGTTACAATACGCTCTTCGTGAGGAATGTAAGATGAGAGAACATTAAGCAATGTTGTTTTACCAGAACCAGTACCACCGGATACGATGATGTTTAGTTTACCTTTTACGCAAGCCTCAAGATAGTGAAGCATTGCAGGGGAGATTGAACCCCATTCTATAAGCTGACTTGCAGTGATAGGTGTCTTACCGAACTTACGAATGGTAATAACTGGACCTACCAATGATAATGGAGGAATAATTACGTTTACACGAGAGCCATCTGGAAGACGAGCGTCAACCATTGGGCTGGCTTCATCGACGTGACGGCCAACGGCACTAACGATTCTGTCGATAGTGTTCATAAGATGTTGGTCATCTCTGAATTTAATTCCTGTAAGTTTTAATTTACCTTCATGCTCAACGAAAATTTGATCCTTACCGTTGACCATGATTTCAGAGTATTCATCACTATCAACAAGTTTTTGGATAGGGCCGTAGCCTAAAATATCGTTGAATAATTCTTCAACAAGTTGTGGGCGGTCGCTTCTTGGAATACGGTAGTCATCTTTTGCTACTTCTTCTGTCAAAAACTCTCGCATACTGTCTGGGTCAACATCTGTTGTTGAACCCGCTTTGTCAAAGTTTTCAATTACTGATACATGAATTTTTTTCTTGACATCTTCATATTTGTCAATATCTTGAGGTGCTTTCTTTTCAGCACCAATAGTTTTGTTTGAGGGTGTTGCACTACCAACGGCAGGTGCGTTACCTTCCATAAAGGATAAAAGACCCATATTTGCTACCTCTTAACTATTTCTTTTAAATCTTGTTCTTTTCTTCAATCAGTTTTTCACAATATTTTGAAAAATCTTTTGCAGATTGTGAACGAGGCGCACCAAATACGCAAGGCAAGCCACTATTTAAAGCGTTGTTGCATACTTTTGAGTCTGAAATGATTGTAGCGTAAGCTTTCTTTTGTATAAGGTTTTCAAAGTCCTTAACTTTAAGAAGTCCCGCTCTGTTTTTGTTAATAACAAGCTGAGCCTTGTCAGCAATTCTAAGTGTTTCCAAAATGTTCATAGCACTCTTCAAGCCTTTTAAGCATGAAATGTCAAGATTTGCTACTAATTGTACTTCGTCGCAGTTTTCCATTGCAACGAGTGTTGTGTCGGCATAGTTTGTGCCTAAGTCAATGAGTATGTATTCAAAATAAGGTCTAACATTTTCAATAATCTTTTTTGCGTGTTCAGAAGTTACATATTCTGCATATTCTGGTGCTTTTGGTGCACATAATACAGAGAAACCAGATGGGTGCATTACAACAGTTGAGTTGATTCTTTCGATTGATGTGCCTTCAGAATCTCTAGCAAGTTCTACGATTGTGTCCTTAGGGTCAACATTTAATTGGAGGTTTAAATCGCCGTATTGGAGGTCGTAGTCCATAACAATTACTTTTTTGCCACGGTTTGCTAGGCTGATAGCTGTGTTGGCAACTAATGTTGTAGTACCAACGCCACCTTTTACACCCCAAAAGCCGATAACCTTAGCACGAACACGCTTCTCAATGTTGAGTAAGCTCATTCTTTGACGCTCGAGGTCATTAACATTAACAATCGCTTTTGAGAAAGTTTGTTCATCAATATCAAAATCAAAAACTTGTCTAATTCCAAGCATTGCAGCGTTGTTGATTAAGTTAACATCAACTTTGTCAGTTAAAAGAATAACTGAGCAACCTGTGTTTTGGAATTGTACACTTTGGATGAAAGAATAGAAGTTTTCATCAATGTTACTGCTGTCGATTGCAGCTATTACAACATCAGGGAAATAGCCTTCAATTTTTAGCTTAGACTCTTCTTGGAAGTCCGCATAGCCAACGATAGCAATGTTGTCGCCAATGATTTTATGCTTAGCCTTAACTCTGTATTGAGTTTCCTCAGCTAGAATAACTATATTTATTTGTTCCATAATGCTTTCCTCTTGTCTTAATTTTGTTCCTCTACTTCGACTGTGCCGTAGTTGATATTGCTTGCACTTCTAGGTTTGAGAACTAGCTTATATTTGCTACCGCTGTTTTCGATTTGCATAATTTGTTCTGCTTGTTCTTCAGTTACAATCAAAGTGATTGATGAATAGTCAACAATTTCTGTGTTGTTAGCTTGAGCATCTCTGTTAACAGCTCTGTTTGAAACTTTCAAAACTTCAAGATCTGAAAGAGGTACAGTAGCTTGGTTGCCTTCGTAAACATAAAAGTCAACTTTATCTCCTACTGCGATGAAGCCGTCGGCAGCTTGAGTACCGCCCGCTGATACAGGGTAGGCTACATAGCCGTCTGGTAATACCAAGCTAAGTGTTGCTTCTTTACTGTCCTTGGTGATTATCTTCTTTGTTGTCAACTGTTCGCCAGTGTAAAGGTCTTGACGGATAACGATGTTCATAGCGTCATCTTGTGATTGGATTGCGTTTGGTAAACAATATGATTCAACAACATCTTGAACTTTGAAAAATTCAACGAAGTTTTCAGCTGTGATTGTTGTGCTCTTTGGAACATCCTTGATTGCAACTACAACTGATTTCTTTTGAGCATCTACATAAGATGCTTTGTCTGAAAGCTCTTTTGCAAACATAAATGTTGCAAAACCAGCAATCAATGCAAATACAACTGCAATTAAATAGACTTTTTTCATGATTTTGACCTCATTTAGTATCTTTAAAAATAAAATAATATATATATAAAGCTGTTTACAAATAATTCTCGTTGAATTTTAAGAATTATTCCAAACAACTTTGTATATCAAAAAATATTTCGCTACTACTCCGTCGTCGTAGCTGTTGTAGCACGAGTTTCGACCTTGAAGGTTGATGAAGCGGTTAAAACCTTGACATCATCCCTAGTTATCGCTTGTAAAACGAAGGTTAAAATAGGCATATTAGCCTTTACGGAAACACGCACCATATCTGCGCTTAAATTGGATGTATTAGGTAACTCATTACCATTTGCGTCCAAATAAACGACAGTAACACCACCCTGCTCAGGTAGTGTGTTTTTTGATAGTACATTATCTTTTACTATTGTTGTGGCTTCATCTAAGACATCATCGTAATCGTAGTTAACGCATTTAACGCTAATCTGACGAGCTGCCTCACGAGAGGCGTTGTCTAAATTTAGCTGATTATAAAATAGCCAGCCGAAATCAATAATGCCACAAAGAATGGTTAAGAGTAATGGTAAAACTAATGCAAATTCTACTATTGCTTGACCTTCTTCACTTTTTTTGAGTTTTTGAACTCGAGTTTGATCCATAATCTTTATCACCTACAAAAAAAGCGATGTAGGTACAACCCACATCGCTTTTTAGTTTGTTATAACAACTAAAGTATATAATACTTAATTTCTATTGTTACTAACGATGTTACTAACTTTTGTTAGTTAAGATTTAATTAAAGAATGTTGTTAACTTCGTTAAATTTATCTCTAATCTTTGGACCCATAGCTACGAGAACAACAACAGCAGCGATAGCGATAGCACCGATAATAAGTGCATATTCTACCATACCTTGACCGTCTTCATCTTTTAAGAATGACATAAAGTTTTTCATAAGTTTTTCCTCCAAAACAAATTTTTTAAATTTATTTAGTACGACTTATCTATACTAAATAGTTTATGAAATGTATGTAATTTGTGATGTCGTCACAATAATTACCGAAATTATAGATTGTTAACTAAAACAGGGAAGATAACTGTAAGTATCGCACCGAAGCTGAGTGCTGGACCCATTGGAGTTTTAGTTTTCAAACCGCCTTTTTTAGTTATCAGCAATACTGCTAAATAAACTAGCATAAATACTGACATAAGAATCATTGCTTGTATGTATCCTAGAATGCCGAGCGAAAAGCCAATCACTGCGCTTAACTTAATGTCGCCATTGCCGATATACACACCGAGCTTTTTGGGAATCATATAGATTAAGAAAGAACCAACTAAGCCAACAACCATTGAGATGATTATTTTTACTAAGCTGTCGCTTTCTTTATAGATTAAGCATTCTGCAATGTTGCAGGCTAGGGAGGCAACCATTAGAGTTATTAAAAGCTCGTTTGGAATTCTCCTAATTGCTAAATCAACGGCTGCAATATTCATTCCGCAGAAGATAAATATTACTGCTAGTACAAGTCGAACTGGATTGCCTGCGAAAGCTACTGCCAGTCCGAGAAAGACTGCATAAACAAGCTCCCATATTAAAAAAGACTTTTTACTGTCTAACAAGTCAGGAGAAAAAGTCTTTGCAAGGCTTGGAATCTTCTGGCATCTCGTCTTGATTTGGTGCTTAGCTAATTGGTAAAAACCGATACCGACAAGCATACCGACAATCCATATTACAATTTTAATTACGATTTCTTTATTTTCCATTTGCTACTTCACTATATGTAATATTAAGAAATCGCTTGTGATTTCCCGTTAACTAAACTATAACAAATTATGAATTATTTGTAAACGGAATAAATAGACAAAATTTTATCAATCCGATTGTGCATAATTAACAAAAAGCAAGGAAACTGTTTGAAATGTTTGTAAATAAATGACATTTTGTCGTTCATAACTAGGTATATAATAGACATTAAGTCTATAAAAAAGAGATAATTTTGAACACAAATGAACACGATTTTAGGGCTTGTTTTTTAATACATTATGAATAAATCTGCCTTTATTCACACTTTACATTGGTATATATAATATGTATAATATAATAATCTAATAAATAAATCTTTTTAGGTGGATTTTATAATGGAGAACGAAATTAAGCGTAGTGTCAACAAATTACCTAAGGGTATGAACTTATTGCTATTTATGTTTCCACTAATTGGCTTGGTGGTTATGACACACTCTTTAGATAATGATTTCTACTTCTTATATAAAATGGGAGAGTACATATCTAATAATGGCTTCCCAGTTAATGATATATTGTCAATGCATACCGAAATGAAACTCGTTGTCCAGCAATGGCTTTGCGATGTGCTATACTATAATATATATGATGCGTTAGGTACTACCGGTATGGTTATGTTTATGGCACTTATATATATTGTATTTGTAGCTGTATTTTATAAATTATGCAAACGAGTGAGCGATAACTTTTTCGTATCAATCGTTACAACAACATTAGTTGGCTTATTCATTTCAATGACATATATGGCAACAAGACCACAAATAGTAACATACATTGTGTTCTTACTGCTATTCTATGCTTTGGAGTCATACATTAAAACTAAAAAAATTTATTGGCTAGGCGTATTGCCTTTATTATCCGTATTTTTGATAAACTGGCACGCTTCAATGTGGTGGCTTTTATTTGTATTTATGCTACCATATCTGGTCGAATCTATTCCGATTCGTGTCAACAAATTTGAGCAGAAACCTTGTTGCAATGTTTTTGCGTTACTTATAACTATGGTTATAATGTTCTTATTTGGATTAATAAATCCTTACGGAATGGACGCAATCACATATTTATTCGGCTCTTACGGAGTTAGAGAAATAAACGAAGAAATACAAGAAATGCAACCAACCAGTATGAATGACCCTAATGGGCTTTTGCTTTTAGTTATTCTGTTTTTCTTTGTTCTAATATTTGCGCTATATAAAAAGAAAGATGTTAAAGCTAGATTTTTCTGTTTGACTATGGGCACACTGGTTTTGGCGTTTTCTTCTTTGAAAGGTATTGCGTATTTTGTTATATGCGGTTTCTTCTCAATGGCTTATTTCTTAAAAGATTTTGACTTTAGTATTAAGGTTACAAATTCAAAGCGAACACAAAAGGATAAAGTTAAGCTAGTAGCTTTGATTTGTGTTTTCTGCGCTATGCTTGCAGGGTTAGGGTTCGTGTTGGCTAATGACAAGCCAAAAGTTATTGATGAAAAAAGTCCACTTGATAATCTTGACGAAATTATAGCAGTATTGGATGAAAAGCCTAAAGACGAAGTCGTTTTATTTACTGATTTTAATACTGGTCAATATCTTGAATTTAACGGATACAAGGCGTATATTGACGGTAGAGCAGAAGTGTTCTTGAAAAAGAATAACGGCAGCTTTGATTATTTCAAAGAGTTTGTAGATGTTAAGAACGGCGATATTTACTATAAAGATTTTGTCGATAAATATAATTTTACTTATTTGATAGTTGATGATAGAACGCCAACTTTATTAGAGGGGCTAAAACACGACGAGGACTATCAAATCGCTTGTGAAAATGACGATTATATTTTATTTGAATTAAAAAGATAGGAGAAAGAGTATGAGTTTACCAAAAGACGCAAATATGTTGTATTGCGTGATTAACACAAAACTTCGTGACTTTTACTCATCACTTGATGCTTTGTGCGAAGACTTAGGCGAAGACAAGCAAAGTATTATTGATACTTTGAAAAATGCTGGATTTGAATACGATAGTGAGAATAACAGATTTGTATAGATAATTGAGCTTAAAAAATGAATTGTGAAGAGAGAATGGATGGATAATAAATTAGGTAGAGAAGGTCACCGTAAGAGAATGAGAAAAAGCTACATTGCAAATGGTATTTCCGCTTTAGAAGACCATAATGTGTTGGAGCTGTTTTTATCACTTGTTATACCTCAAAAAGATGTTAAGCCACTTGCTTATGAGCTTATAAATCATTACGGAAGTTTAGAAAATGTATTGAATGCGGATGTTGAGGACTTAATGCAGATTAAAGGTATTGGTGAGTCTTCAGCAGTTGCGTTGTCGCTCGTAAAGGATATAAATTCGAGAGTTAACTTAAACAAAAATAGGGAAGTTACAAAACTTAACAACTCTATCGTGTCGCAGAAATATGTTAAAAACATATTAGATTGTGAAGATAATGAAAAGCTAATTATGATTACACTGGATAATTCGTTATCAATAATTAAAACACATACAATTTCTGATGGCATTGTTAATTCATTAAAGGCAGAGCCTAAAAAGATGTTAGAAAGTGTTATTAGAGATAATGCTGCATCAATAGTTATTGCTCATAATCATCCGCACGGTAATGTTACACCATCAGCGGCTGATATAAATTTCACATTGGATACTATTCAGCTTATGCGTAAACTGGATGTTAGAGTGAATGACCATATTATAGTTGGCGAAAATAATACGCTATCAATGAATAATGATATGCGATATATGATTTATTTCGATAAACAATAAAATCAATTATTATAAGGTAGCAAAAGAAAAGCCGAGGCAAATAGCCTCGGCTTTTATAATTTGTTTTGTTGTGATAATGATAGCTTTTATTATTGTTTTGCGCCATTGTCAAACATTTCAAGTACTTTGACTGAAGCTGCAAAGCAGTTAGCAAGACCCTGAGGGTTCATATTATCATAAGTATCTCTTCTTGTGTGGTAATAGTTCTCTAGTTTGTGGTTAAGACCTGTAACACCGCCTGCTCTAAAGCCAGCTTGTGCGAATGCTGCTGTGTCAGTAGCACCGCCTAGTGGTGGAACCCAGCCTTTAATGCAAGGAACATTGACTTCCTTACAAGCTTCCATAAATAAATCATTAGCGTCCTTATCAGTCTTTACAGTACCGTTTAAGTCACGATAATTTGCCATTAAATATTTAGGGTCGTAAATTGTATCGTATGAATAAATGATTGTTGGCACATCGTCAAATTCGCCCTTGTGAGCTTCTGACCAAGCCTTTGAACCACGAAGACCAGCTTCTTCAGAACCTGTTAAAACTACGCCGACTTCTGTGTTTTCAAACTCAATACCTTCGTCTTGTAATGCTTTGAGAATTGCGATACCCATATAGCAACCAGTTAAGTTATCGTTTGCACCGTCAACGATTCTCTTTTCATTCCACAAAAAGAACATACCAATCATAAATGGTACGAATACTAAACCGCCTAATGCCCACTTGTATAGAGGGGATGTGGTGTCGATTACTGCGAAACCAACGCCGTTTTGTACTGTGTATATAATAGATAATATAATGTAATATAGTGCACCGATAGCGCTAATAACTGCGTGCAATTCAAATGCTACGCCACCTAGACGATAGTTAACTGGCCATTCCCAAGCTGCGTCTGGGTGACCGTTAAA
>RCNI01002233.1_pt1 | contig 17393 bp, 14 predicted proteins | sample 2041151 | NCBI WGS metagenome assembly RCNI01 (sample SAMN09708214, study PRJNA481090) | feces metagenome | isolation source: feces | place: Antarctica: Albino Rookery | reverse complement strand
ATATCAGAAAGCAATACAATTGAATCTAGTAATTGATTAAGCCCATCACCATTAAGTGCTGAACCTTTAACAAAAACAGTATCTCCACCTCATTCTTCGGCTAGAATACTATGTTCTGAAAGTTGACTCATGACTTTATCTGGGTCTGCTTCTGGTTTATCCATTTTGTTAACAAAGACAATAATTGGAACCTTTGCATATTTAGCATGTTCAATAGCTTCAATAGTTTGTGGCTTTACTCCATCATCAGCTGCTACTACTAAAATTACTAAATCAGTGACATTAGCCCCTCTAGCTCTCATTTCACTAAAAGCTTCATGGCCTGGTGTATCAATGAAAGTAATTAAACTACCATTGTGATCAATTTGATAAGCACCAATGTGTTGGGTAATCCCACCAGCTTCACCTGAAACAACTGATGATAATCTAATCTTATCAATCAAAGATGTTTTTCCATGGTCAACATGTCCCATCACAGTTACTACTGGAGGTCTTTTCTTTAAGTCAGCTTCATCATCTTGAAAGTCAATATTTTCAAGAACATTTTCTTGTGATACTTCTTTTTCAATTTTAAAGTCTAAATTGTTTTCTAAACAAATTTCACCAATTTGTTCAATAGTAAGTAATTCATTGATAGTTACTACTTTACCTTTTAAGAAAAAATATTTAATTAATTCTGTGGCAGGTTTATTAATCTTGGTGGCAAATTCACCTAGTGTTAGCGGAGATGTAAATATAAATACACCATCGTGCACACCTGTATCAATGGTTTTTAATTGATCTTTAATGTTTACTTGTTTTCTAGTATCATACTTCTTTGGATTATGTTTCTTATCTTTCATAACCCCACCTCCATTTCTTCTTATTTATTGATTTGCGATAAAAGGTCAGAAATATCATTTACTTGGAATCTTTTTTCTAAAAACTTTTTAGCTACCATTGTTTCAATGATTTGTTTATCTTTAGAAATGTAATATCCTCTACCTGGTAATTGATGTTTTTCATCTAACACTAATTTATCACCATATTTTACAAAACGATATAACTCATGTCTAGGGTGTTTCTTTTTAGTAAAAACACATGTTCTATCATTTAACTTAATCATTAATTATTGTCATCATCCTCATCAATGCCAGCGATTTCATCAGCAAATGCGTCAGCTAAATCACCATTTTCAAATTCGATTTGTTCTTCTTCATCGTCTTCAAAGTCATCGTAGTTGATTGGTTGACTATTAATGTTTTGAGTTACAGTTGTGTCAACATCTAGGTTAATACCAAACTTATCTTCAATTTCTTTTTGAGACATGTTGTTCATTGATTCAAGAATAGCATCACTACTAATACCATTGTTGATCATCACTTTTGGTTTAGCATATCCACCTACAGATGGTTTGTTTCATCCTCTTGCTCCACCATGCACTGAGCCAGCTTGTGCATTGATTGTTTCTGGGTTATTAATTTGTTCGTATTGAATATTACGTTGTTGAGCTTCTTCAACAGTATTGATATCAATACTACAGTTTACTAATTTTGAAATTAGTTTAATGTTATTACCTTTTTTACCAATAATAACTGGTAATAGTTTTTCAGTTGTGATTAATGTAGCATAATCTTGTTCACCTTCAGCTGTAGAAGCAACATAGTTAATACCAACTAAATTGTTAACACCACAAGCTGATAATAATAATTGTTTTTTGTCTGAAGAATATTTAATAACTTCAATTTTTTCACCATTTAAAATATCACTAATTGTTTTAATTCTTGAACCTCTATTCCCAACAACTACTGAAGCTGGATCATAACTTAAGTTTTCTCCAGATACTGCTAATTTAGTTTTAAAACCAGCAATTCTTTCAATTACTTCAACTTTAATTTCTCCACTTGCAATTTCAGGAACTTCAAGTTCTAAAAGTTTTAGTGTAAATTTAGCATCAGCTCTTGATAAGATGATAGGTCAACCTTTCGATTGTTCTTTAACTTCCTTTACATAGAATTGGTATTTTTGTCCAGGAATTAGTTCTTCACCTGGAATAGATTCAGTTCTAGATAAGAAACCAATGTTACCATCTCCTAATTCAACTGTATAGAATCCTTTAGTTTGATCTTTCTTTTCAATAGAACCAGTAATTAATTCTCCAACATGTGGTGCTCATTTAACATAAACTTTTTGGTTATTGATTTCTAAAAGTTTTTGTTTAAACACTTGCATGATTGTTAGGATTTCATGTTTTTTAAAGAAGTTAAAAATGTCAAATGGTTTTAGACATTCATCTCCAATGTTGTAGTTACCAAATTCTTTTGCTTCTTTTAATGGAATTTCAACGAAGTCATCATAGTCACCTTCTTGAATGTCATCAGAAATAACTTTAAGGTGTTGGTGTGCTTTGATTTTCCCATTTTCCATGTTGATATTGCAATCAATTACTTGGTCTGGGATTTGTTTGTTGTAAGCTCTAATGATGATATCAACAAGAATTTCAGCGATCTTATCTTGTGAAACTTCATATTGGCTTGCAATTGCTTTTAGTTGTTCAATAATTGGGTTCATAAATTTTTACTTTTCTCCTTTTATGAAAGAAACCAGAACCCATTAAGGTTCTGGTTTGTGTAATTATTATAACATTAAATAAAATTATTACTAATTTTTTCAACTAGCAAAGGGCAGGTTACTCCTTACTATACCTCATTAGGAAAGCATCAATGCCCTCACCATAGTAATCTTTTCTTTGTCCTATTAATTCAAAACCTAGTTTTTCATATAATGATATAGCTTTTGTATTATGGCCTTTTACTTCTAATAAAAATGCATCATATGTGGTGGTAGCTAATAATTCTAATAGTGCTCCATAAGCATACCCTTTTCTCCTATATTCCTGTAATGTTCCTACTTTAATCAGTTCATATTCATTACCTACACTTTGAACAATCACAAAACCAATAGGGTCTTTATCATTACAAATGAAATAAAATTCATTATAACCTAGCATACATTCATAGGTATTAATGGTATAACTTGAGTCAATAAAGATGGCATCATCCAGTTCTTTTATTTTGCTAATATCAGTGGTTTTAACTAACATGGTTTCTTTAAATACTCCAATTCAAAATCACAATCTACTTCTTGGAACATATTTAATTTACGAAGAAGATTATGCTGATTATCTGATTCATAGGTAACAATTTCATCTGCATTGATATAATTCTTGACTTCACTATCATCCACTAATTGAGGTTGAGTGTCTTTTTGATTATTAGAATAATGACAAATAAAGGATTTAGTTCCATCTGACTTAATGACAACTCAACCATCTGATGCATTAAGATAGTCAAACTTGTCTATGATATATAGTTTAGATCTATTTAGCAATGATAATGTTTTAGCCACTGTGGTCGCTATCCTCATTGCACTAAATTTACCAGGTCCATAAACTAAGTAGATCTTGTTGATACTTTGTAGTGTGTATTGATGGGACAATAAAATAGTATTAATATATCCAATCAAATTATTTGAAAGATTATTTTTATTTTCATAAACATCAAGTTGCTTTATTTCATTATTAACAACTAGATAGATATATGATTGTGTGCTTATAACATCTAAAACAATAGAAACTTCATTATTCATAACATAATAATTATAAGTTATTATTGGTTTGAATTATCTTGTGTGTGCCGATAGTACATACAAATGGCATCTTTACCATCACGATAGTAATTTTCTAATTTACCATAATCTTGGAAACCTAGTTTATAATACAGCATATGTGCTGATGTATTTGTAATTTTAACATTTAATGTAAAAGTAAGCTGTTTTTTATCTTCAGTATGAATTAATGAATAAAGGTTATTATAAGCATAATGTTGATGTCTATATTTATCAAAAATGCATACCCGAATAATATCACAAACTCTAGTTGCATGATCAATGCCGTAAATCAGATAGCCAACTATGTCATTGTTTTCTGTAATTAAGAAAAATTCGGCATGATGATGAAAAATCAATTTATTTAATAATTCCATACTATATGCTTCTTCATGAAAGTTATGCTTATCATATTTCTGAATAAGATGTAAATCTAAAGTAGGCACTAACATATATACTATAGTCTAATTGATTATTCTGAAGTTTTATTATAAAAATTAGTGTAACCAAATATTAGTAATTTAAATTTTATTAAGATTCTTGTTAATGAATTGTTTCAAGTCTTCATCTTTTTCAATTAGGTTAGTAACTTTTTCAATGGCATTTAAAACTGTGGTGTGATCTCTATTTGAAAAGTAGGTACCAATATCACTTAAGCTCATACTATATTTCACTCTTAAAACATACATACAAATGTGTCTCACATTAGTAATGTTTTTTAATCTAGTTTTACCTTTAACCAAATCTTCTTTGGTTCCATATCATCTACAAATGGTTGAAATAATTAATTCTGGATTGAATTCTTCATTTGGAGTTAACATTCTTGTACCGTTAGTTTCTAAGAATTCAGTAACAAATGATTTAGTGATAACTTCATTAGGTTTTAGGTTTTGGATAGCAAAGAAACTGATCTTATTTAAGAATCCAATTAACTTTCTTAAGTCATTGTTGTAATATTTAACAATTTCATCAATAGCATCATCTTGAAAATTAAATGTGGAATCTTGTTGTTTAATTCTCTGAATAATAATTCTTTTTAATACTTCAGATTCAGGTGAATCTATTTTAATGGTTAAACCACTACTAAATCTTGATACCATTCTTTCTTCCAGTGAGTCAAGTTGTTCTGGATTTTTATCTGATGTAATAATAATCTGTTTATTGTTTCTCACTAAGGCATTAAAAATATTAAAAAAGATTTCATTGGTCTTTTCTTTACCAGCTAGATATTGGATGTCATCAATTAATAATAAATCATAAGAAGAATATTCTCTTTTTAACTCTTCCACAAAGTTACTACCCTTGGTTAAAGCTTGGAATACATCTCTAGTAAAATCATTGGATTCGATATATTTAATTTTCTTATTAGAGAATTTTGTCTTATACAAATTACCTAGACCATTAATTAAGTGTGTTTTACCTAAACCAGTTGACCCATAAATAAATAATGGATTATAGATTGTACCTAAATTCTTTGAAATAGCACAAACTGCATTGTATGCACTCTTATTAAAATCACCAACCACAAAGTTTTCTAGTGTGTACTCTGGGTTTAATCCAGTATCAAAATTGGAATTGTCAACAAAGTCATTAGTTATTTCATTATCAATATTATTGATTGACTTTTCATCATTAAGAATAAATTTGAATTCAAAGCGTTTGTTTAATTGTTGCTCAAAAAAACTCACAATCTTATCTTTGTATTCATTAGTTAACAAACTCTTAGCAAAAATTGTGGGTGCAATAATAGTAATAGTATTATCAATTACCTTAGAAACCTTAGTGGGTTTTAAGCATGTTTCAAAAATATTTTGGTTAGAAAAAGAAGGTTTTAGGTAATCAACAAGTTTAGTTCAAATAAAATCAATATCAGCTTTAGTCATGATAATTATGCTAAAGGTGCAGTTGGAGTATTAGCTACTTGTTTAGCTGGGAAAGTTTGATTAACTTCTTCCTTTTTTTCTTCTTTTTTAGCTTTCTTTTCTTTTTTACCCTTTTTGATTTCTACTTCTTGAATTGGTTTTACATTAGTTTTTTCAAATTTCTTGATTTGTTCTCTAATTTCTAATAAACCAGCATCAATTTCTTCTTTAGCTATTTTGTGCTTAATTGAATATTGTTCTTTGATTTCTCTAATTATTTTAATAAGTTTACGGTTATTTGAAGCTGCAATAATATAGTAGATAAAGATTGCAATTGCTATACAGAATAATAAAGCTGAAATAGTGAATCCTATACTAATTAAAGCATATGCTGATCTTCTAGAAGGAGTATCTAAAGAACTACCAACATCAGATCAAGTAAGATTATCTGGTTTAGCATCTATAATTCCAAAGATTTCAGAGCCTTGCAACTCAATATAAAACAATGCTGAAATCACCATTGCAATAATACAAAGAATTGAAAGAGCTACAAATGAAATAAATTTAACTTTAGTGTTTTGCATAGAATTCCTTTTATACTTTATTATTATACAACAAAGTCATTTATAATATAAATATATCATAAATTGTAGTGGTTACAATGAGGGAGAATTAAATGCTTAAATCAATGATTGGTAACATAGTTACCAAAAATATGGCCAAAAAGCTAAAAAACATGACAATTGAGGAAGAAGACATCAAAGATGTCCTTCGTGAGATTAGAATTGCACTATTAGATGCCGACGTTAACTTACAAGTTGTCAAACAATTCATTAATTGTGTTAAAGAAAAGACCATAGGTCAAGCAATTGACAAAAATGTTTCAGCTTCTGACTTTGTTTTAACCATCATCAAGGAAGAATTAATTAATATTTTAGGTAAAGAAAAGTCAGAGGTTAACTTCAATAAAAAGTTAACCAAGATTATGATGGTAGGTCTCCAAGGTTCTGGTAAAACTACTACAGTAGCCAAAATTGCAGACTATGCTAGAAGAAACTACCAATCTAAACCTTTATTAGTTGCTGGTGATATCTATCGTCCAGCAGCAATTGATCAATTAAATACCTTAGCTAAAGAAAATAAATTTGATTTCTATGAAAAAGGAACTCAAAACCCAGTTAAAACAGCCAACCAAGCTTTAGATATTGCTAAAGACAAAGACAATAACTTAGTCATTATGGATACAGCTGGTCGTTTACAAACTAATGAAGAGTTAATGAATGAATTAGTGCAAATTAAAGATGTTTTCAAACCAGATGAAATCTTATTAGTGGTTGATGCTATGTCAGGTCAGGACATCATTAATGTAGCAAAAGAATTCGACAGATACTTAAAACTTACTGGGATTGTTATTACTAAATTAGATTCAGATGCTAGAGCAGGTTCTGCTTTATCATTAACATCAATCCTTAATGTACCAATCAAATTTACTGGTACAGGTGAAAAGGTGGGTAGTTTAGATTTATTCTATCCAGAAAGAATGGCTGATAGAATTTTAGGTCTTGGGGACTTAATGACTTTGGCTGAAAAGGCTTCAGAAGTTGTTGATGAAAAGAAAGCTAGAGCACAAATGGAAAGAATGCTATCTGGTAAGATGGACCTTGAAGACTTATTAAACCAAATGGAACAAATGAGCAAGATGGGTTCTATCTCAGGTGTAGCTGCCATGATCCCTGGTATGCAAAATAAAATAACAGCAGAACAAGAAGCTACCATTGAAGAAAAACTTAAATATACTAAAGTCTTACTAAGCTCTATGACACTAAAAGAAAGACGTAACCCAAAACTTTTTAAAAAAGAACCAAATAGAAAAGTAAGAGTAATCAAGGGCTCAGGTAGAAAACCTGATGAACTAAACAAATTACTTAAACAATGAGAAGATGGCAATAAGAAAATGCTTGAACTTGGAGGTAAGATCAAGTCTGGTATTAACCCATTTGCAGGTGGTAAAAATCCCTTTCAATCTTAATTAATCATGAGTAATACAGAATTAAAAATTAATTGATTCCCTGGGCATATGAAAAAAGCTACTGATGAAATAGTTAAAAAACTAAAGTCAGTAGATTTTGTTATTGAAGTTTTGGATGCCAGAGCAGTTGAACTAACTTCTAATCCAGAGCTAAATAACTTAGTACAAAACAAACCTCACTTAAAGGTTGCCTTAAAACAAGACCTAGCTGATATCTCATCAGCAGAAGGAGTTATCTTTGAATCAATTAAATCTAAATCTTTTAAAACTAAATTAGTTGAAGCACTAGAAAATTTATTTGCAGAAAAAATTGAAAAACTAAAAAAGAAAGGGTTAGTTAATTACCAATTCATTGGGATGGTGATTGGTATGCCTAATGTTGGTAAATCTTCCTTAATCAATTCTCTTGCACCTACAAAATCTCTTATTACCGAAAATAGAGCAGGGGTTACTAAACGCCAAGCTACTAAGAGGATTAATAAAAACTTCTATCTAGTAGATACACCAGGAATCATGGTTCGTAAAATTAATAGTATTGATGATGGTTATAAATTAAGCATACTAAACCTTATCTCTAAAAAAGTTTTGCCACTATATGATGTTATTCAAGATCACTATCAATTCCTATATGCAAACTACAAAACTAAACTATATCAATATTTTGAAATGGACAATAACCTTAATTATGATTTCAAACAATTCCTTGATTTAGTTTGTAAGAAATATGGATATCTTTCTAAAGGCAATGAATTAGATTATGATAGAGCATTAGATAATCTATTTAATTTGTTTTCCAATTCGAATATTACAAAATTTCATTTCTAATCAGTTATTATATAATTTGTTGTATGGATAATAATGAACAAGTATTAAATAGCTACAAAGTCAAAATATTGGGAACATCTTCTTTCCAATTATTATTTTTAATCCCTTGAATTGTTATGATAGTTCTTGTTACTAAGGGATTCAATGATTATGGATGAGGTATTAATCAATACCCAGGTACTTTACAAGAAGCTTTAAATAACAGTACATTACCTATTAATGTTCAATTAGAAAGAACTTGATTAGTAATTCTTAGTGCCACCCTTGCATTATTATGAGCAAGAAGTATTTATTTATTGTGTAAATTAAAAATTACAAGCTATTATTACACCATTGGATTCTTTTCGTGAGTCTTAATCCCTTATTATTGTTATGATTGTTATAAGAATAATTCATTTAAAATTTTCTGAATTAGAGAAAACTTTGATTTCAATAATAATGAGTCAATTTCATTTGAATTATTATTAAAAGATATTCACCAAAAATCCCTGTCTAAGATTAGTAAGAATACTATCTTCTACATCTTTGTACTAACACTTTATTTAATAGCATTTCTTTTCATTAACATTCCAATTCTTGGGGATAATAAATATTTAGATGAATATTGAACTTATAATTGTTTATGTTATTTCACCCATTTATCAAATATCTTGTGTTTCTTTTTCTTAATAGCATTTCCTTTTATCCAAAAGAAAAGAATTTGTAGAGATAATACTATCTTAATCAACCTTTCAACTTATATAACCGTGGTTGGTTTAATCTATTGAGTTGCTTTATTCCCCTTTAAAATATCTAATGGTTCATTTGCTAAATATACTTTACAACATCAAGTTGAAAGTATTTGATTGCATGCTATTACACCAATTGCTTTTGTGGCTTTCTTTATTACAAGTGCATCAAATAACTTAATGCATGCTAATAATAAACTAATTGAATCTACATCTAAAATGGTTATCTACCCAGGATGATTTGGTTTAATAGCTTATTCGCTTCCTTTTATGGTACGGGAATCAGTATATGGAGAATGAACTAACATTAACCCTCTAGCATATGTTTACTCACATTATGACTTTGTTAAAAATGGTAATCTAATTTATATACTTGTTATCCCTGGTATTGCTCTAGTATTCTTTTTCTTTATGTGACTTTATAGAACGATCAATAATGCAATTGTTAAGAAAGAATCACTATACTTTTAACTATGCAAAGTAGTTATATCCATACCTTCTTCTTTTAATAACTCAATATAATCCTTAAGATACTTACTACTTTGTTTTACATATTTCTGTGATATTTGTCTATAATCATCAATTTCACTTTCATTCATATCTTTGTTTATTGTAACTATTGTCCCTTCTTCATTTCAATAGAAATAATATTTATCATAGATATCATGAACACTAGGTGATAATGGAAGACAATTAGCTGGATCTGATATTTCATCTAATTTCTCTATATTTTCAGTTTTCAAGTATTCTTTTTTAATTTTCCATACTGGTTTTATATGTGCATGTTGAATATTATTTGCAAAACCACTTGTGATATTAAATACACTATTTAACGCCATATCTTTTAATGAACTAAAACTTTTAGAATCATCAGAGACTTCAAATATTTTATCAAACGCCTTAGCAAGTTCTCTTCTCTTTTTATCTACTTCTTTATTAAGTTTTTGTCATACTAGTTTTCTAGGCTTCATTAGCTTCTTAAAATTTTCATTTATAGTCTTGTATTGACTTAAATTATTTACATATGAATTAAAATAGTTTTTTAATTTACTATCAGAATTAATTCATGATGCAAATGAGATAGCTTTTAATTCACCTTTTTTAAATCTTTCTCAAATATCACTGAAATCTACACCATTAAAAGCATTCCTAATTTCTTTAGAAACATTTAATTGCTTAACAAATGTATTAAAAGTATAGTAATTATCCTGATAGAAGACTTTATATTTACCATTTTCTCTTTGAGGCTCACCACCGGGATTGCAGCCGCATAATACATATTCAATATTCTTGATTGTTATACAATACATTTCTTGCTTTCACATTCAATCATTGATTGCATCGATTTTTTCTGAGTTTGTAATGTCTTTATATTGCTTAGATGAATAACCACCATTCTTTGTTTTTCCATTTGCTCATTTGTTTGGTGTCCCAATCATTCTTAAGAATGATTCTCTAAACGTTAATTGAGGTTTTCTTGGAAATTCATCATGACTTGCAGTTGTAAACTCAGTATAATTGATTAAATCAAATTGCACCTTATAGTCTTGAATAAAGTTATCTTGATCTACTAAAAAATAATATCTCATTTTAGATATACCTTCAATTTCATCCAAATTCTTAGCACTGCTTACATTTGCTTCGATTATTCTATATTTAAAATCATTAATATTAAATTCCATTTTCTTTGTTGCCATACATAACTAAAACTTAAACTCCTTAAAGATCGCTTCTAACATTTGCACACTAATTGAGTTGCCACATAAATATATTTGCTTAGAAGCATTAACTAATCCTGTGGCATTCACTTTCTTCCAATCTTCAGTTGTGAATCCCATATACCTAAAACATTCCACGGGAAGCATTTCTCTAATTTGCCTATCACCAAAAAATAATTTAATTCGACTCATTGCTCCACTAGCAGTAAGTGTTGGCCCTGAATAGTTGATGTCATATACATAACTTTCACTTTGGAATTTGCAATAGTTTTCTAACTTATATTTCTTAATATTGTTCTTAGTTATCTTTGAAGGTTTAGATAATGAATATTTATTTCACTTATCATTGAATTCACTTGCTTCTAATTTAATATTTTTTAAAGTCTTTTTCTTTTCAATAAATTCATCAAAGTTAGGAAATTCAAATCCTACTTTATCTTTGTGATCACGTCTAACTGAAATAGCAAATACTCTTTCTCTGTTTTGACTGGAACCAAAGTTGGCTGCATTTAAGCAATAATATTTAGTTTCATATCCTAATTCATCTAATCTATTTATTCAACCTTGGAATGTATTAATATGTTTGTCATTAATAATTGCTTTTACATTTTCTAATAATAAATATTTTGGTAACTGCTTAGGATTATCATTATGCCTTTCACTAAGAATTCTTTCTACTTCTCATAATAAACCAGACCTTGTCTTTGATCCTTTAGCAAACCCTTTTTGTTTACCTTGATTACTTATATCTTGACATGGGAATGAGTAAGTGAAGATATCAATATCATTAGGTAAATCTTTCCCTTTTAACTTTGAAATATCAAAAAAGTTATGTGCAACCTTTTTTGATTGGTTTAATCAAAAGGCTGTTTCTGTTTGCTTAGATATTTTGTCAAATGTCTTTTCACTAATTGGTTTCTTTGAGTCACTACTAATACAAGCACTGCTTTCAAAAACTTGCTTGATTGCTTTAGGGTTGTTGTAATGAATAGCTTGATAACCTATTATAGCAGGAATAAATCACTCAACTATTCCAACTGATTCTACTTCTCAGCCCATTTTCTTTTGTATATTCTTTAAGGCTTTATATTGAGAACCAATCCCAGCAAACGCTTCAAAAAGCCGAACCTTTTTAGGTTGGTTAATAGTAATTAACTGACATTTTACTATAGTCAAAAATATCGAATATCAGCCCAGTTTTTAATTAAAATTTAAGCTTTAAATCGGTTATAATTTACAATGTATGTCACAAAAAACAAAGAAATGTCAGTTAATTACTATTAACAGAAATTCTTAATTAATTCATATACTATCTAACAACCTTAGACCAATTCTATTTATTGATAAAACTAAGAAGCTAATCCGATATAAGGCAGTTCTATATTAAAAGATTCAAGTTGATATTAACTTTTTTAGAGGCGAAAATAATTACATAAGTGTTTGATTACCTTATACATGTCTTTTGTGTAAAGGGGTTAGTAGACTTTGTAATATCTGATTCATCTGACTTAGATTGTATTTTGTTCATTTGATGTGATGTCTTGATTTACATTAATAGTTTCACCCTGATGTTTAGCAACTCAATAAGTATATGAGAAGTATCCAATACTATATATTAGTGCAAAGATTATGTTTAATAGACATGGAATAGTTATACCTATGTTACCAATTATTAATGGAGTATAAATTCAAATAATAGTATAATGTGAACCAATAACAAAAAGTAAGGATAAGAACGCAATTCCAAAGTTAATAATTCAATAACCATGTCTATTGAATCTTCTTACCTTATCTGGTAGTGGTCCCATAAATTTTTGTTTGTTTCTCACTGTATCTGATGGATTAGCAATAATGCCGAATGTTTCTGGATCTTTAATATAGGATTTGATTGACAAGAATAAGAATGTTAAAAAAGCAAAGCCACATACAAGATTTAGCATTGTATCAAGAACCATTGGTCTAAATAAAAAGACAGCGCCATTTACATCATTAATAAGTAAACTAAAATTATCCAATCAAGTATTACCACTCTTTAATGTGTATGGATCTATGATTTTTATAACCTCAGAAAAACCTTTATAAACATCATTACCTTTTGAAACCCAATCGCTCCTTAGGAAGAATTCATTGTATGAAGATAGATTGAAGCCATTAGGGAAAACTAATTTCATATAATCTATTGATTGCTGAATTTTCAACATTAGATCAGTTTTTATTTCATCAGTTATTTGTTTATCTGGATTCCATATGTTGATATCTTCAACCAATTTGTCTATCTCTAATGAATTAGTACTCATATATTCCATTCAAGATGCATTTAACCTAGCTTTTAATTCAAAACACTTAAATGCACTCTTATCCATAAACATAAAAATTAATGGAAGTAAAATCAAGGTTATGTTAACCGCATACATAAAACCGATGAATATTTTTTTAGGTAAATTTAACTCTCTAAATGTACGAGGTGATTTACCTTCTAGCCCCATTGATGGTATTGGATTTTTACTACTTAATTCAATCATTTGTCTTACCCTTAATAATTATTTCTCATTTCTCGTTGAGCATCTTTCTTTTTCATATCTTCACGCTTATCATGAAGTTTCTTACCTCTGGCAATACCAACTTCTAACTTAATCTTGCCCTTAGATCAGTAAATTTTTATAGGAACACAAGTCAATCTATCTTTCTTAACTTCAAAAGACATTTTGATGATCTCATTTTTATTTAGCAATAATTTTCTAGTTCGATATGGATCTACATTATGCATATTACCTTCAAAGAATGGAGCTACATGCATATTAATAATAAATGCTTCACCATTACTAAAGGTTACATATGCCTCATTAATAGAACAGTTAGCACGAGAGATTGATTTAACCTCACATCCAACTAATACCATCCCAGCTTCATATGTTTCAATTATTTCGTATAACCTATGTGCATTTTTATTACTAGCTATGAGTTTCATACAATTATTATAAATTATATTGATTAGCATATCCTATCTAATATTTGTAATATTCTAATAATTTCTTATAATTGTATTAACTTAGTTAAACAATTATATGCGTAATAAAAAGAACAAGTCTATTCTATCAAAATCATTACTTATGGGGTTAGCCCTATCAACAGTGACTGTCACCAGTTTAAGTGTTGTTACATCGTGTAGTTTGTTTAAATCATCAGAAAATGAAGCGCCAGCACCAGATAGTGAAGCGCCACATCCTATACTTCCTCCAGATACAACAGAACCTTCAAACCCATCAGTTAACTCAAACCAAGCTTATATTGATAGTGCAAAGAAAATAAATAGTACTACTGTAACACAAAAGCAAAATTCAATGGATAGAGATGAATTCTCTAGAATAACTGCTGATAATTTAAAATCGTACCTTAATCTTTCCCCTACTATCGATTTTCAAAGTGAATTAGTTGTTACTTCTTTTCAAAAGAATTCAAATTCAATTACATTTACCTTAGGATATATTAAAAATGGTGAAACAATCAAATCTGAATCCATAACTATTTCATATACTCTAACTTCAGTTGAACCTCCAAAACCGCCTGAAATAATTTATGCATTTAGTGTGGCTTCCAGTGCTATAGCTAATATAATCAATGCAACTAGTGCTACATATCATTTAACTTTAACATCTAATCAACCAATAGAATTAACTAAACTAGCAGTTGATGTTAGATTAAATAATAATGCTTATCGTGCAGCCATTACTCAAGGAGTGAATTCAAACACATATAATTTAGAAATAATATTTGATAATCTTCAAGCTAATACAACATATGACATTCAAGGGATTACTGCTATAGTGGATAGTAAAAGCTATGATGTACCTTTACATAGTAATAGATATGAATTCACTACTTTAAAAAATATTGATAGTGTCACTCAATTAATATTATCAAGTAAAGAAGTAACTGCGCCAACTAGTTCTATCTCACTAACTCTAACACTAGATCAATTAAGTGAAATAAATACTAATAAGCAATTAAGAGTTATATTTAGTAACACTAATACGAATGAACTAATTAATTCAGAACCAATTCGAACATCTAAAGGTAATTTAGAATATAACCTTGTAATTAATAATTTATCAAAAGCAGGTGTATATAAATTTAAAGAAGCTCAAGTATACCAATCTAATAATTGAATCCCTATTGGTTCATCATTAAACCAACCAGTGCAATTCATTTTTAAAATTATTCAACAAAATAATGATCTTCCATATTCAACTAAACCTACAACTGAATATGGTAATATTTATAATCTACAACAAGCAGAAACATTAGTATCAACTAATCTAAATGTTAATACTTATAGTGAAGCTGCTATGAGCCGAAATAATCTAAATAGTATCAATCCAAATTATGGTAAATATTTCAATACTTTAGATCATATGCCAATACCAACTACCCATCATGATAAAGTAGAAGATGGTTTAACTAATTCAACTGACTATGATATCAGAAGAACAGTTGTAGAAGGCAATAAAGTGAGAATGATATTAAATAGTGATAAGAACACTAATATCAATTCCTTATCAGTACTAGTTAAATCATGAGACAACTATCATCAATGAGAAAGATTAATTGCTTGTACACAAAGTAGCAGCAGTAATACAATATGAGAATTTAATACTAGTGAATTAGATACAAACCAAACTCAATACATTATTACTGATATGGTAGTAGATAACACTTATCATACTGCACTAGATTTATTTGATGGTTATATGATTAATCTAGAAAAAACAAGTAGTCTATCAGTTGCTAGTTTTGATGTGTTCCAAGATAGTAGTAACAAAAAGGTTTATGGTGCCATCACATTAGATTGAGGCAATAACACCTTAAACCAAGTTTATGACAAAGTATTTGCTCTAGACTTTAAAGTAAAACAAAAAGAGTATAGACAACAAACAGATCCATTTGGTAATGTCACAAATGGGTATGATAAATTTAATGTAGATTATGCCCCACCAACTAATAAAAAAATCTATGTACAATTTAAGCAATTAGCAAAGTTCAGTTTGGATGGATTTCAAGAAGGGTTAACCTACACTTTAGATAATGTAGAAATTTTAAATAGTGAAAGTTATATCCCTTATTTAAACCCAATCAAAACTAATAGTGATAGATTTAAGTTTGCTTATGTCTATGATTGAACAATGAATGATATTCAGTTGATTAACCAACTATATCAAGACACTAATACTCCTACCATTACTAAAGAACAATTGAAAGCTCAAGCTTCTACCTCTGCAAGAGAATTCCCAATCGAATATTCATTGGAAAATATGAATACATTATTAGATTATAATTTTGATTTATACAACGTTGCATTACGTTACCCAAATGCTAAAACACCTGTAAAGAACTTAACTAAATATGTCATTAAGAAAAATGGAGTAAGACAATCTCTAAAATTCTTTATGCCTTCAGAAATATTATCTAAAACAATTTTTGATATTTCATCTGATAAACATAGTGCAACTATAACCAAGAATTTAGATAGTATTGTTGGGCTTAGTACAGCTAATGAAGATGATGTTATTTTATGACTAACTTTTGAATTAGATATTAACCCAAGAAGATCAGTAGATTATGTAGAATTTAATGACATCCAATCAAGAATAAGAGTGCCAGTAAGTTTAAAAAACCTAAAGCAGTTTAAACACATTGATGATGTAAACTTTATGTTTGATGCTATCCAAGGAACCCCAACTCAGCAACAAGCCATCTTCTCTAAAATTAAATCAAATATTAAATTCTCATTAGATATCAATGATACTAACCAACTAACCTTAACTGCTACATCAAGAAATAGTGATCTAGATTTCACTAATGAAATGTGAACTCTTAACACAGCTTCTAATCGTAGTGCAATGCTTGGAACATGTAATCTATTTGTGAATTGAATTCAACCAGAGGACAACTCAACTACTATGCTTTCATATCGCGAAAAATCTAAACTGGATGATTTAACCATTAAGGGCTCTATGACCGTATACAATGACAAATATAATTTAGAAACAACTAAGTTTGGTGAAAAGATTGATAAAAAGAGCGCAACTAACTATAGACTTCTTCCAGAACCTAAACCAGAAGATGTAACTAGAAGACTATATCAAGAACAATCATCAGTTGGAAGTAGATCATCTTGAAATAGAACTTTTGGTATTAGTGACAAAGCTGGTGGTACTTGAAACTGTTTCGGTAAAGTAAATGAAGACAAAGATGATTATAGATTCTATGCTATGATCAACCTTCACGTATGAGAAACCATGGGAGATTCAAATAATATTGGTTACACTAGAACTGACGAACATGGTTATTCATATATTATGGTAGATAGTCCAACTATAATTGCTCCTACTCCTTACAGTGAGTCAAATACTGAAAAAAGAGGACCGATGTTTAATAAAAATGAAGCTGGTATAACTCCTCAAGGATACAAAATGAAATTAACTACAAATCCTGGTGAAGGAATTAAGATAAAGTTATTTCAATCTAACTTTGGTGAAGAAAGACCACTACCAATAAATAAAGTACCTCAATATGATGACTTTAGAAA
>RCNI01000877.1_pt1 | contig 17399 bp, 15 predicted proteins | sample 2041151 | NCBI WGS metagenome assembly RCNI01 (sample SAMN09708214, study PRJNA481090) | feces metagenome | isolation source: feces | place: Antarctica: Albino Rookery | reverse complement strand
AGAATGACTGCGTAATCTTAATACTGTATGGAATCAGCGACGCGGAGCAATCGCTTTTTGGGCAGGTGTGCTTCCTTTGCCATACGAAGGAAGAGAAGAATCTGCAGCCGGTGTGCGTGTGATGGCTGTCCTTTTGTTCTGCTTACAACGCGATCAGCATAGGGTATCTGGGAAAGAAAGGAGGAGAGGATGATGTGGGTGGCCGCTTATTGCCGCGTATCAACAGACAGCGGGGATCAGGCCAATTCTTTTGCCGCACAGCAGCGTTATTTCCGTGAGTATATCACGCAGCAACCGGGTTGGCAGCTTTGGGAAATTTATGCCGATGAGGGAATCACCGGAACCTCTACCCGGCGGCGGGAGGCTTTTGCTCGTATGATGCATCACGCCCGGACAGGGAAATTTCAGTTACTGCTGACAAAGGAGGTCAGCCGCTTTTCTCGTAATATTTTGGATACCATTGCCTACACCAGAGAACTGCGGATGCTGGGGGTAGGCGTTCTTTTTATGAATGACGGCATTGATACCCGAGATGCGGATGCGGAACTGCGGCTGTCGATTCTGGGGTCTATTGCTCAGGAGGAGAGCCGGCGGACATCGCAGCGGGTAAAATGGGGGCAGAAGAGACAAATGGAGCGCGGTGTGGTTTTTGGACGATCGCTGCTGGGCTATGATGTACGGGGTGGGCAGTTGTTCCCGGAACCGCAGGGAGCCGCGGTAGTGCGCTTGATTTTCCGCAAATATGGTATTGAAGGGAAGGGGAGCAGTACCATTGCCCGAGAGCTGGAGGCAGCTGGAATTTGTACATCCCGTGGGAATCCGCACTGGACCAGCGGTCAGGTATTGAAAATATTGAAGAATGAGAAATATGTCGGCGATCTGGTCCAGAAAAAAACCTATACACCGGATTATCTGACCCATACCAAAAAGGCGAATCACGGAGAGGAAGAGCAGGTCATCCTTCGTAACCACCACGAACCGTTGATTGACCGGGAATTGTGGGAAACAGTACAGACAGAATTGCGGCGCCGGAACAGTCATTGCTGTGGGGGAACGTCACGGCACGATGCGCTCTCAGGGAAAATTATTTGTGGGGAATGCGGGGCGCATTTTGTGGCACGGAAGAAATACCGCCGGGACGGTAGTAGTATTCGGTATTGGAGTTGTGCTACGGCGGCGGTAGATGGACGGCAGGCCTGTGACGTTGGCGTATTGTTGCGGGAGGAGGTAGCAGAGGAGTTGATCCGGCGGGCACTGCATACTGTTTCGATGGATCGACCGTGGGTCTTGCAGCATAGTCTTTCTCTGGCGACAGAGGCTCTCACTGCGGAAGTTCCGGAAGCGCATATACAGATCCGACAGGCGAGGGAATTGTTTCAGCTTCAGCAGAAGAAAAATGCGGCACTGCAAGCGTTCCTTGCGGGAGATATAACCGCTGAAGCACTGCGACAGGAGGCGAAGAATTGGGAGAAAGCACCGGATTGTTCTGCGGCGGAAGAAGCAAATAATCCGGCGGCGTTGTCTCGAAAGATTGTAGACATAGCAACCATGGAGGAGAAAAACGATGTCTTCCTTCGCCGTATGGTGGAGCAGCTGGTGGTCTATCAAAACCGTCATGTGGAGGTCAGAATACGGAATCTCCCGCAAATCTGGACATTTCAGGTGTAGTGGTTTCAATGGAAATCCTCTGTACCAATATCGGTCAGGAGTCCTTTCAACTCAGGATAGGGCATGGAGTAGCGCTGGCTTAGATAACGCAGAGAAGCTCCAAGCTCACCGTCGGGCCCACCATATTGACTAATGATCAGCGCTGCCAGCTTAGGGTTGGGTTGGGTGATCCTTACCGGATACTGCAATTTCTTTTCATATACAAACATCAGTCATTGCCTCCTTCATCCCAGGGCCAGGGGTCCTGCAGCCACTGGTAACCGTTTTCCGTGATGGTAGTTTGGGTCAACGGGCCGTAAGTTTGTTCATATTTGGCACGCCCCTCTTGCGCCAGACGGATATAGTCCCAATAGAGAGACAAGGCTTCCTTGTCGTCAGCGTGGGTTACCAGATAGAGCCCCAGCTCATCAATGGCAAAGTCCAAAGCCATCAGCTCTGAGAGCGCAGAGTTGGCGGCAGGAAAACGACTCTTTAGTTCCTTGTGAAAAGGTAAGTCTAAGCCCGGAAACAGCGTCCCTTGCTGCAGAGCCTGTCGCTGGTCATATTGCTTGGGATTGTTTTTCTGCATAGGAATATAGGGAAATGCCAATGGTGCACAGTGTCCGGGTAGGGAACCGTCACGATCTGGGCAGGGGAGCGGGATACGTTCCTCCTGTCCGCTATTCTTTTCCTTATACAATGTGAGTGCCTCCTTTACTGAATGGGCATTTACTGCCCAGTCCAGTCTATGCTGTATAGCGACAGAGGGATTTCCTTTTGCAGAGGAATATGGTAAAATAAATACATACTTTCTCTGCTGCAGACATAAGGTGTGCCAAAGGGGGAGTTATTTTGCGGAGCATCAGATGCAAAAAAGCTTGGCGGCTGGGATTCCTGCTGTGTGCAGCAGGAATTGTGCTGTCCTGCGGCGGCGGAGTCCCTGCAATTTCTGCGGCGGAGGAATCATGGTCGGGGCCTGTGGTCATTCTAGATGCCGGTCATGGCGGTGAAGACAGTGGTACCGTAGCTCCAGATGGTACGAAGGAGAGCGGAATCAACTTGCAGATCACCCGGCGACTGAATGACCTGCTGCCTTTTCTGGGATGCCAGACTGTACTGACCCGAACAGGAGAGGGAAGCGTAGCTGATCCGGATGCAACGACTCTGCGGGAGAAAAAACGCTCAGACCTTCAAAATCGAGTGGCCCAAATCAATGGGATGTCCGATGCGGTGTTGATCAGCATCCATCAGAACAGCTTACCACAGCACCCGTTGGTGCATGGCGCACAGGTGTTCTATAACCGCGTTTCAGGCGGGGAAGCGATGGCCCGTTGTGTGCAGGAAGAGCTGAATCGCATTGCAGAACAGGGCAATGCGAAGCAGTGCCGAGCCATTGCACCGGACATCTTTTTGATGAAACAGGTGAGCTGTCCTGCTATTTTAGTAGAGTGCGGTTTTCTCTCCAACAAGAAGGAAACCGTTCGGCTGCAAGATGCGGAATATCAAAAACAGCTCGCTGTGCTGATAGCGGGTGGCTATCTCAAATACCAGACAAATGAGGAAAGAATATGAAAAGCAAGATCGTATACTACTGTACGGAGTGCGGTAACGAGAGCCCCAAGTGGTCGGGCCGCTGCAGTGCCTGCGGCGCATGGAACACCATGGTGGAGCATATAGAAAAGCCAACAAAAGTTGGGCAAAGAGCCGTTTCAGCAAAAGCGATAAAGGCAGCGCCCATCACGGATATTGACACTTCCGATGAGATCCGTTTTCTCACAGGAATGGGGGAATTGGACCGCGTTTTAGGCGGCGGTGCTGTCAAAGGTTCACTGGTGCTGGTAGGCGGTGCGCCGGGAATCGGCAAGTCTACCTTAATGCTGCAAATCTGCAAACAGCTGGGGGAATTTGCCAAGGTGCTTTATGTTTCCGGCGAAGAATCAGCTCATCAGATCAAACTCCGTGCCCAGCGGCTGGATGCAGAAAGTGAAAATCTCTTTGTGCTGAGTGAGACGTGCCTGGGCAATATTCTGGAATGTGTTTCGCAGGAAAAGCCTGATATTTTAATTGTGGACTCCATCCAGACTTTGTATAATGAGGATCTGGATTCCCCGGCTGGCGGTGTGGGACAGGTGAAAGACTGTACCATGGCGCTGATGCACCTGGCGAAAAGTCAGGATATCACCGTGTTTGTCATTGGCCATGTGAACAAGGAGGGGTCCATTGCGGGGCCCAAGGTGCTGGAGCACATGGTGGACTGCGTGCTGTACTTTGAAGGCGATCAGCATATGACCTATCGTATCCTGCGGGCAGCTAAAAACCGCTTTGGTGCGACCAACGAGATCGGCGTCTTTGAGATGATGGACCACGGACTGAAAGAGGTGGAGAATCCATCTGAAATGCTGCTGTCGGGCCGTCCGGAAGATGCTCCAGGGACTTGTGTTACCTGTGTCATGGAAGGTGCACGGCCTGTCCTGGCTGAGGTACAGGCGTTGATTGCGCCCACCAGCGGCTCCAATCCTCGGCGCACCAGTAACGGTTTCGACTATAATCGCGCAGCGATGCTGCTGGCGGTGCTGGAGAAGCGGGGGGGACTGAAGGTCTCCCAGTGCGATGCTTATTTGAATATTATTGGAGGTTTGACGTTGGACGAGCCTGCTGCCGATTTGGCAGCTGTGGTAGCCATTGCGTCCAGTTATCTGGACCAGCCTATCCCGTCGGATATGGCAGCTGTGGGGGAAGTTGGCTTGTCTGGTGAAATCCGCAGTATCAGCCACTTGGAACAGCGTTTGTCAGAGGTACAGCGCCTTGGCTTTAGCAAGTGTATCGTTCCGGCAAATCGCTCCAGGGAAATGCGAACGATTCCCCATCTGGAACTGCTTCCAGTAGCGAATATTTCACAAGCATTGAGAATTTTTGTGCATAGATAATAAAAAATTATCAAAACAACAGGAAATATAGCAGGTAATTCTGTCAATTATTTCACATTGAAATCACTAACCGACGAGCGTATAATAAATATATCTAAAAAGAGCTACTAAATTGTGCATTTTGAATAACAAACATACGGAGGCACGGAAAGTGATGAAGACTTTAAAAGATGTGGAGAACTATGTTCTTTCCCAGAATTGTAAAAAGAAAATTGCCTTGGCCAATGCGCACGACGATCATGCATTGAGTGCACTGGTCAATGCTAAGCGTAAGGGCATTGCTGAGGGTATCCTGATCGGTAAAAAGGACGAAATCATCAGACTGCTCAATGAGATGAATGAGCCTGTTGAGGATTATGAAATTATCGATTTTGACGGTGATGAGCAGGAAGTTGCCAACATGACAATCCGCATGGTGCGTGAGGGTAAGGCAGATATTCCCATGAAGGGCTTGCTGCAGACGGCTTGTTATGCAAGAGCTGTGCTGAATAAAGAGTTTGGCCTGCTTCCTAGCAGCGGCAAGCGCCTGATCAGCCAATGCGGTGTGTTTGAATATCAGGGCCGTCTGATGCTGTTGACGGATGGTGCAATTAACATCAATCCGTCTGTGGACACTCTGTGCGATATTGTGGCTAATACGCTGCCTCTGGCACGTGCTCTGGGCATTGAGTGCCCCAAGGTCGCTGTTCTGAGCGCTCTGGAGAAGATCAATCCCAAGATGCCCAGCACCATGATTGCGCAGGAAGTGGCGCAGCGTGGCGTGGAAGGCTGTGTTATTTCCGGGCCTTTGGCACTGGACGGCGCCGTTTCCATGGAGTCCGTTAAGCATAAGGGAATCCAGAATGATCCCGTTGCCGGTCAGGCAGATATTCTGCTGGTGCCTTTCATCGAAGTTGGTAACGTACTGTATAAGGCTATTACGTACTTCGCAGGAAAGACGATGGGTTCTTGTGTCTGCGGTAGTTCTCATCCTGTGATTATTACCAGTCGTTCTGATACGCCGGACAACAAGTATTATTCCATCTTGCTGGCTGTCCTGCGCTCGATGATTCAGGAGTAATTTGTATTTTGAAACCTTCGGCAGTCATGAACTGTCGAAGGTTTTTCTTTTGTTGTTTCGGTGGCATTGCAAATCTCTTTGCAGCACCACCGAAACATGATATACTAATCCTTATGAAAGGAGGGTTCCGGGAACACACATAATTGAACAAAATTAAAATTTTGTTCAATCCAGAGGAGGTGAAAACCGCTTTTTGGGAGTTACGAGCGCTTTTTACGGTTTTCAGCTCCGAAGGATATTTTGCGATATTTATACAGAATATGTGCTGCATATTATAAATGTTTGCTTCGTGTGCGGTCTGCATTATTAGCCGTATGTTCCCGTGAAGATATGTATGTCTGTTGATTACCGTTTAGATTCACCAAAAATTCTGCTGGACTTTCTGGCGTATCATGAAACCATTAAAGCACATTCTAAGCGCACGGTGGATGAGTATTTTCTGGATTTGCGAAATTTTTTCCGCTATCTAAAGCAAATGCGGGATCCATCACTGCGGGATACGCCGTTTGACCAGATCTCCATCCAAGATGTTGATTTGGACTTGATCCGTACGGTCACGCTGACGGACATCTACGGGTATATGACTTACCTCAGTCGTGACCGTGTACTGCATCAAAATAGTGAAAAATCTGACAAAGGTCTCTCTACATCTTCCAGAGCAAGAAAATTGGCCACAATTCGTTCTTTTTTCAACTATTTGTGCAATAAAGTGCATCTTTTGGAGAATAACCCTTGTAAGGATATGGATTCGCCTAAACTGAAAAAAACACTGCCCCGGTATCTGACATTAAAAGAGAGCGTTTCCCTGCTGGAATCTGTCAGCGGGCCTAACCGGGAGCGGGATTACTGTATCCTGATGCTATTTTTAAACTGTGGTCTGCGTATTTCCGAGCTGATTGGCCTGGACATGGGCGACATTCAGGATGATGCACTGCGTGTGCTGGGCAAAGGTAATAAAGTGCGTATCGTCTATTTAAATCAGGCTTGCCTGGATGCACTGGACCAGTATCTGGCGGTACGGCGACCAATCACTGGTCGAGACCATGATGCGCTGTTCATTTCATCGCAAAACCGACGGATCAGCCGTTCTATGGTTCATGCACTGGTAAAAAAGCATCTGACGGAGGCGGGCTTAGATAGCACGCAGTATTCGGCACATAAGCTGCGGCATACGGCAGCTACACTGATGCTGCAAAATGGTGTGGATTTAAAGTCAGTGCAAGAAGTTTTGGGACATGAACATCTGAACACCACCGAAATTTATACCCATATTGATAACGCTTCCCTTCGTATTGCTGCAAAGGCAAATCCCTTGTCAGATATGAAAATTAAAGGGAAAATAAGAGATGATGACCACAAGAATACGCCGGAAGACTAAGATCTCTTCCCTCTTCCCTACGTTGACGGCAAAACGTGGGAAATAGCAGGAAACGAGTGTTTTACTCCCTTTCGCGCTTGACTTTATGAATTAATTAAGATATTCTATTAAATGGTATTTTATGTTATGGAGGTTTCTCATGAATAAGGCAGAGCTTTCCAATGTATGTAAGCAGGTCCGCAGAGATATCATCAATATGACTGCGAATGCAGGCAGTGGCCATCCTGGTGGTTCCCTGTCCGCCACAGATCTGATGACCAGCGTTTTCTGCAATTACATGCGTATTGATCCTAAGAATCCCAAGAATCCGGATCGTGATCGTTTTGTGCTGAGTAAGGGCCATTGCGCTCCTTGTTACTATGGCATCCTGACGGAACTGGGCTTCATTGATCGCAAGGAATTCGAAACATTCCGCCAGCTGCACGGTATGCTGCAAGGCCATCCTGATTGCAAGAAGATCCCCGGTGTCGATGCATCGACCGGCTCTCTGGGTCAGGGCTGCTCCATTGCTGTCGGTATGGCACTGGCAGCCAAGCTGCAGAAGAAAGATATTCGGGTTTATACCCTTTTGGGTGATGGTGAGTGCCAGGAAGGCCAGATTTGGGAGGCGCTGATGTCTGCCGCCCACTACAAGCTGGACAACCTGACGATCATCATTGATAACAATGGTCTGCAGATCGACGGCCGCAACGATGAGGTCATGTCCCTGGGTGATCTGCCTGCAAAGATCAAGGCCTTTGGTCTGGATTTGATCGAGCTGGAGGATGGCCACGATTTGGACGCTATTGATGCCGCTCTGAGCGCCAAGACCGCTCCCGGCAAGCCCAAGTGCATCCTGGCCCACACAATCAAGGGCAAGGGTGTCTCCTTTATGGAGAATCAGGTGGGCTGGCATGGCACGGCTCCCGATGAGGAGCAGCGTGCCCAGGCTTTGAAGGAATTGGAGGACTGAGACGATGAGTGAAAAGATTGCTACCCGTGCTGCTTACGGCAAGGCCCTCGTAGAGCTGGGCGCTAAAAACGATAAGGTTGTGGTACTGGACGCTGACTTGGCTGGTTCCACGATGACGAAGCATTTTAAGGAAGCATACCCCGAGCGTTTCTTTGATTGCGGTATTGCTGAGGCAAACATGGTGGATATTAGTGCTGGCATGTCCACGATGGGACAGATCCCCTTCTGCTCTACCTTTGCCATGTTTGGTACTGGTCGCGCTTATGAGCAGATCCGTAACTCCATTGCTTATCCTCAGTTCAATGTGAAGATTTGCTGTTCCCATGCTGGCGTGTCCGTCGGCGAGGACGGTGCCAGCCATCAGTCTATTGAGGATATCGGCCTGATGCGCTTGATTCCCGGCATGACCATCGTGGTGCCTGCTGATGCCAATGAGACCCGCAAGGCCACATTCGCTCTGGCGGAGATGAATGGTCCTGCCTATATGCGTCTGGCCCGTCTGGCTACCCCTGTCTTTGAGGGTGACTATCCCTTCGAAATTGGCAAGGGCAACGTCATGCGTGAAGGCAAGGATGCTGTTGTGTTCGCTTGCGGCATGATGGTCAATGAGGCAATGGAGGCCGCTAAGCTGCTGGCTGCTGAGGGTGTGGAGATCACTGTGGTGAATATGCATACCATTAAACCTATCGATGCTGCCTGCGTGACCAAATACGCACAGGAAACCGGCAATGTGATTACTGTGGAAGAGCACTCTGTGATTGGCGGTCTGGGTGATGCTGTGGCAGATGTCCTGATGGGCAATGTCAATTGTAAGTTTAAGAAGATCGGCATCAACGACCGTTTCGGCCAGTCCGGTAAGGCAACAGATGTTCTGCGCGAGTACGGTCTGACTGCAGACCAGATTGCTGCCAAGATCAAGGAAACTCTGTAACCTTTCCATAGCAAATTGAAAGAGGCGTGACTTTGTGGTCACGCCTCTTTTTATTGCCCTTCCCTCTCCTTCTCAGACACAAAAAAGAGCAGAAGCTGTTCGCTTCTGCTCTTTTGATCGTTAATAGGAAACTTGTAATTAGAATGCCTTACCGTCGCAGCCCAGAACATCTACGATCTTATGTGTAACCAGCTCCTTGATGGCGGCACGAGCGGGCTTCATGTACTGGCGGGGATCAAAGTGATCGGGATGCTCAGCAAGATGCTCGCGGATGGAAGCGGTCATGGCCAGACGCAGATCGGAGTCGATGTTGATCTTGCAGACGGACAGCTTGGCAGCCTGACGCAGCTGATCTTCGGGCACACCGATAGCACCGGGCATATTACCACCGAACTTGTTGACCTTGGCGACCAGATCCTGAGGAACGGAAGAAGAACCGTGCAGGACGATGGGGAAACCAGGCAGGCGCTTGGATACATCCTCCAGGATGTCGAAGCGCAGCTGGGGCTTGGTGCCGGGCTTGAACTTGTAAGCGCCGTGGCTGGTACCAATGGCAATTGCCAGAGAGTCACAACCGGTACGAGTAACAAACTCCTCTACATCCTCGGGGCGGGTGTAGGAAGCATGACCCTCAGCTACCTCGACTTCATCCTCGATGCCCTCCAGGGTGCCCAGCTCAGCTTCGACCACAACGCCGTGATCATGCGCATAAGCAACAACCTGCTTCGTCAGCTCGATATTCTCCTCAAAAGACTTAGAGGAAGCATCAATCATGACAGAGGTAAAACCATCGTCGATGCAGGACTTGCACAGCTCGAAGCTGTCACCGTGATCCAGATGCAGGCAGATGGGCAGGCCAGTCTCAATGATGGCAGCCTCCACCAACTTCTTCAGATAGGTACGGTTTGCATAAGCGCGAGCGCCTTTGGAAACCTGCAGAATCAAGGGAGCCTTCAAATCAGCAGCAGCCTCCGTGATACCCTGAATGATCTCCATGTTATTCACATTGAATGCGCCGATGGCGTAACCGCCATTGTAGGCCTTTTCAAACATTTCTTTACTGGTCACCAGTGCCATAATAATTCTCCTTTTTGTTCAAAAAAATGATTGTATGGAATGATTGGTATAAATCTTACAGTTCTATTGTATCACAGTTTTTCATTTTTGCAAGTTTACATTTTACCATTTTCATGGTAAAATGCTTATATGTGGAAGAAATTTTTGTCGGAGGTATTTTCTAAATGAACGAATTAAAAGGCGCTTGTATTATCGGCCAGTCCGGTGGTCCGACTGCTGTTATTAACGCCAGTGCTTACGGCGTAATCGACACCGCTTTGAAGTCCGGCGTGATTACTCAGGTTCTGGGTGCCGAGCACGGTATCAAGGGCGTTTTAGAGGATCGGCTATTCGATATGGGTCTGGAAGATCCGGAAGAGCTGCACCTGATGAAGTACACGCCCGCCTCTGCTTTGGGTTCCTGCCGCTATAAAATTGCCGATCCTGAGGTGGATGACACTGACTACAAGCGGATTCTGGAAGTGTTCAAAAAGCATAACGTTCGTTACTTCTTCTATAACGGCGGTAATGACTCCATGGATACCTGCAATAAGATTCATCACTATATGCAGTCCGTTGGCTATGAGTGCCGCGTTATGGGTGTACCAAAGACTATCGATAACGACTTGGTAGGTACCGATCACTGCCCCGGCTATGCTTCTGCCGCTAAGTACATTGCTACATCTTTCATGGAAGTTTATCAGGATTCCCGCGTTTATGATAAAGGCACGATTGTTGTTATGGAGATCATGGGCCGTCACGCTGGCTGGCTGGCAGGTGCTGCCGCTCTGGCCAGTGAGTATGGCTCAGGCCCTGACCTGATCTATCTTCCCGAGACCAGCTTCAGTATGCCCAAGTTTATCGCGGATGTGAAGCGCGTCTATGCCGAAACAGGCAACTGCCTCGTGGCTGTGTCTGAGGGCATCCACTATGAGAACGGCGATTTTGTTTCTGAGGCAAAAGTGGCTGCCGCTGATGGCTTTGGCCATGCTCAGCTGGGCGGTCTGGCTGCGATCCTGGCGCAGGTGCTGAAGGAAGAAATGGGCACTAAGGTTCGCGGTATTGAGCTGAATCTGCTGCAGCGCTGCGGTGCACATCTGGCTTCTGAGACTGACATTGAGGAGTCTTTCATGGCTGGTAAGGCCGCCGTAGAGAATGCAATCAATGGTATTAGTGGCCGTATGATCGGTCTGGAGCGCGGTGTCAAGGACGGCAAGTATGCCTGCAAGACAAAGCTGGTGCCTCTGATCGAGGTGGCTAACGCTGAGAAGAAAGTTCCTCGCAGCTGGATCAATGAGGAAGGCAACGGCGTGAAGCATGAGTTTATCGAGTATGCACTGCCTTTGATTCAGGGAGAGCCCAACCTGCCTAAGACGGATTCTCTGCCCCGCTTCTGCAAGCTGAAGAAGATTCTGGCGAAGTAAGAGCGATAAGCAAATACCTGCAGTTACTTCGATCGTCACTTGTAAAAGAGGGCTCTGTCCATCTTACGATGGATCATGGCGATCAAATGCAGAAACACAAGCAATAACAAACAGGCACAACCAAGGTAAGAACTTGGTTGTGCCTGTTTTCTGCTATTATAAGCCATCTTCTACTCCAGAGCCGAATGGCTGCTTGGCATCAACTTCAAAATAAAGAGGACGGCATGACCGCAGTCATACCGTCCTTTGAGATAACCTAGGTTTTCCTTTTTGAGTTTTGCCGTTTTGCGAATCCTTCCTGCTCCTGTGGCGCATTTATCTGTTCTTTTCGTAAATGCGATATAGACCCTCCATCAACAGGTACTTGTCATAGAGTACTTTATTACGGCAGTAGCGCACAATTACAGGAGCATTACTGCCGGTGGCTACGATGGTGGGATTTTCGTCAGGCAGTGTCTCCTTGATACGATCAACAATACCATCCAGCATACCAGCCGTACCATAGACGATGCCGGAACGCATACAGTCTTCCGTGTTCTTACCGATCAACGTCTTAGGATGCTGCAGTGAGATATCCGGCAGCTGAGCCGTATGGTTCGAGAGTGCCGACAAAGACACCGTAACGCCAGGGAACATCAATCCGCCTTCATAGCTTCGCTTGGAAGAAATGTACGAGACAGTGGTAGCGGTTCCCATATCAATCATAATGATAGGGGTCGGATACTTTTCCAGCGCAGCGACGGCATTGGCAACCAAATCGGCCCCCAACTGGTTGTGAACTTCCATACGGATATTCAGCCCTGTCTTGACACCGGGACCCACCACCATAGGCGGTTTGCCCAACAAGCGGGTCAATGCTTTGGTCATCATGAAATTCATCGGAGGCACCACGCTGGAAAAAATCGCACCGGTGACATCTGAGAGTTCATAGCCGTAGAGCTTGAAAATATTAACAAGATCAATGCTGATCTGGTCCGAAGTTTTGCGCCGATCCGTGTCAAGGGAGGCTAGAAATTTTAAATCCTGTTTTGCCCCAAAAAGGCCTACCGAAATAATAGAATTGCCAACATCAATGGCTAACAGCATAATACTATGTCCTCCCTTGCTGATTTATTTTATTTTAACACGCCACTGACATATTAGCAAGCCGGAAAACGGAGGTCCCTTATTGGAATAAAGGAAAAATTTGCAAAAAGGAATGGCAAGGAACAACCTTTACAGAATAATGCAAATCAGTCCTCCGCTGCCCTCGTTAATGATGCGTTCCAATGCCTCACGCAGCTTTTTCTGTGATTCCATCGGCATTCGCTTCAACTTTGCCTGTAAGTCATCCCCTACAATTTCATGGAAACTGCGGCCAAAAATATTAGATTGCCAGATTTTGGAGGGATTTCCCTGGAACTCCTGCAACAGATAATCGATCATATCTTGAGACTGCTTTTCGTTGCCTACGATGGGGGAAACGGTCGTTTCGATATCGGCACGGATAAGATGGATTGAGGGGGCACTGGCTTTCATCCGTACACCATACCGTCCTCCCTGCCGCACGATTTCGGGATCCTCCAGCTTCAGTTCCTCAACTTGTGGCATAACGATACCATAGCCCGTCTCCCGGGCAGAAGCCAGCGCCGGGGCAATTTGGTCGAACTGCTCTTTAATGGCGGCTAACTGCGTTAGCTGCTCCATCAGATCACCGTCATCCGTAACTTGTAAGCCCGACTGCTGACTCAATGTTTCATAGAACAGATTGCGTGGCAGACGAATTTCTACCGCCGCCGTACCGGTCCCCAAATCGATGCCACGTTTGTCGATGCCGCTGATATTTTCCTCCGCCGCCACAGCGGACAGACAACTGTCCAGATCGCGAATATGAGCCAACGCCTGCGTTTTATTGCTAATCGCCTGATAGAGACCGCATTTGACGGGATGGTCTCCGGGCAGCGCATCGACCCAAGGCGGCAGGAATACATCCAGTTCCTGCATTGGGAATTCGCAAAGCAGGCAGCGAAGTAATTCTGTCATCTCGTCTTGCGTCATTTCCAAGCAGTTGACGCACATACACCGAACGTGGCAGCGTTCCTCCAGTTCCTGTGCCACAGCGCGGCAGCGGCTGCCACCGGGCTGGGCGGAGTTTACCAATACCACAAAGGGCTTACCGATCTCCTGCAGTTCACGGATCACTCGCTCCTCGGCCTCTTGATAGTCCTCCCGGGGAAGGTCTGTGACCGTGCCGTCTGTGGTGACTACAACACCCACCGTGGAATGGTCTGCAATCACCTTACGGGTACCGATCTCTGCGGCCTCTGTCATAGGCAGTTCGTAGTCATACCAGGGCGTCATCACCATCCGTGGCGAGAGGTCTTCCAGCTGTCCCACTGCACCAGGGACCATGTACCCTACGCAGTCGATCATGCGCATAGAGAATGCCGTTCCATCCTCCATACGGACCTCCACGGCTTCTTCCGGGACAAATTTTGGTTCCGCTGTCATAATCGTACGTCCAGAGCCACTTTGCGGAAGTTCATCTCTGGCCCGGTCACGACGATAGGCATTATCGATGTTCGGCAGGACCTGCGTTTCCATAAAGCGCTTGATGAAAGTAGACTTTCCTGTCCGTACGGGACCTACGACGCCGATATAGATACTTTGCCCTGTGCGTCGGGCCATATCCTGATAAATGGATGCGGTTTGATTCATAGTGTCTTCCTCCGATTCCTCACTGAGTTTTCCGTCAATTAACTCTATGTGCTGGAATGGGCGGAAAGAACCCCCGGAGGACGGTTTTGTCCCCGGGGGTTTTGATTATGGTGTTTGGAAGATTTTTTCGTTATAGAGGCGGCTCTTCTTGGCCAGCTCATGGTTGGCCTCTGCGAAACCGTACTCTTCAAAGAGTGTTTTTTCGCCAGAGAAAAGGTTCGTACCGATTCCCAGCCGATTCCCATCAAATGTTGCTCCCAGACTGGAAAGGATCGTGGGGAACATATCGAAATTGGCGTAAGTGCGGTTATGGAACACCTTCTCATTCTTTGAAACCGTACCAGGCGCGGGATTTAGGATCACATGATACTGAGAACGGTGATAGTCCTTGTCAAAGTCATAGAATTGGAAGAAGTTCGATTCCATACTCAGATGATCTCCAATGATGACTACCGTGGTATTGTCATAGAAGGGCTGTTTCTGAATCCAGCGCACAAACTCGACGACCTGCGCAGAACTGTACGCCACTACATTAGCATACTGGTTGGGATAAGGCGTAGAGGCATGGGGACTGAGATAGCCGTCGGGACGATGGGTGTCTGCATTCTCCATGACAAAATGGAATGGCTTTCCGGTCTGGCTGAGCCGGGTCAGCTCGTCTTTGGCAAAGTCAAAGAGCTTGTCATCCTCAAACCCCCACCAGACAAAGTAATCCTCGGGAATCAGTCCTGCTTTACGAGCGTACTGATAATCTTTAATATTGAAGTTTCCGTGCGTTTTAAAGTAAGTGCTCAGCCCGCCGAAGTCCGCATCAGCACCAAACATCAGTGTTTGCTCGTAACCCTGCTCTTCCAGAATATCTCCCAATGTGCAGGCACCAGGCAGAAAACGATCGTCGCTGTGGTAGGCATTGCGGTCTACCGGCAATTTCATCGGTAAGCCAGTGCTCATGTTGACCATAGATGCCACAGACCAAGTGGTTCCCACAGCGGATTGGGGGCCGCCGGGACCTTCAGGCAGGTGTGAGAAATTATATCCCTCCCCTACCAGTTCTGTCAGCTCCGGAATCAGATTTTCGTCCATGAAACCACCCATATCTTTGGACATATAACTGTTTTCCATAGACTCAAGATAGATATGGATCAAATTGCGCTTTTTTTCTGGAAAGTGGATGTGTGCTGTGCGTGGATCGACATAGTTGTCGTCAATAAGCGTTGACTCTTGCAGATAAGCCGTGTACAGGTCCAACAGACGGAATTGATGGATGCTGTAGGCTGCACCGCCCAGAAAGACAGCCAGCGCAGCCGTAAGAGTAGCAATACGATAGATCTTTCCATGGGCAAAGAGTGGGAACAGTATAGAGCCAAAGATCGTCACAGCCAGCAGAGCCAACACCAATGGGCCTTCATAGACTGCCAGGAAATCGCTCTGCCCACTGCCGGTAGTGGGGGAAAGAAACGTAATCAGTCCCTGATCGATTGGCAGATCGCCGTATTCTTCCTTACCCCAGTTGGTCATCACAATGCACAGCACACCGGCAAAGACCATTAGCGCTGCGAAGATCTTCCGCCCGGTATAGTGGGGGCTTTGTACGGTTGGTCCAAGACAATGCTCTGCCAGGATAGAGCAAAACAGCAGCACAACGCTTACTACCGCCGCAATCGCAGCAAAAAGGATATACTCTGTTGGGGCATTGCTTTTTGACAGCAAAAAATGTCGGTGGAAGGCATAGCGGAAAAGAGCCAGTGAAATCAATTCTACCAACAAAATGTTCTGTAATATCAGCGTAATGCTGCCAAGCAACGTACGCCTTTTCACAATTTTCCAAAGCTGCACAGCACTGAGAAGCAAAGCTTCACCAGCGCCTAATAAAACAAACATCATATACATCCTTTCGCCGGGAAATAGAGGATTCTCCTAGTGTGTACGCGATAATGATTCATTATACTATACTCCGCAAGGGAATACAATGACACTTCCGTTATATGGAAATGATGATTTTACAAAAGAAAACCCACCCTTCTGCCCGCGCAAAAGGGTGGGTTGTTTTTTTACCTAGCGCAATTAGTCCTGCTGCCAGTTATGCCAGACGTTCTGCACGTCCTCGTTCTCCTCCAGATGGCTCAGCAGCTTCTCCATCATCTTCGTATCTTCTTCGGTAGTCAGAGTGATGTAGTTCTGGGGGACCATCTCGACCTCTGCGTTAACAAAGGTGTAGCCCTTAGCTTCCAGTGCTTCAGACACGGCAGAGAAGCTATCCGGATCAGTCGTTACTTCAAAGACGGTACCATCGGCCTGCATATCCTCAGCACCAGCCTCCAGAGCGTCCATCATGACGGTATCTTCGTCCAGATCCTCATCCTCGTTGTTGATGATAATGACGCCCTTGCGGTCAAAGGACCAGGACACACAGCCCTGAGCGCCCAGGTTGCCGCCAAACTTGTCGAAGTAATGACGCACTTCAGGAGCGGTACGACGAGGATTGTCGGTCAGAGCCTCCACGATGACGGCCACGCCGCAGGGGCCGTAGCCCTCATAGGTGACGGACTCATAGTTGTCGGTGTTGCCGGCGCCCAGAGCCTTCTCAATGGTACGCTTGATGTTGTCGTTGGGCATATTTGCTGCCTTGGCCTTGGTAATAACGGTAGCCAGGCGGGAGTTGTTGGCAGGATCGCCGCTGCCACCCTGCTTTACAGCCACGATGATCTCTTTTGCGATCTTGGTAAAGGCAGCACTACGCTTAGCGTCAGCTGCCCCCTTGGTCTTTTGAATATTGTGCCACTTGGAATGTCCGGACATAATTTACTCGTCTCCTTCTATGCAATATTGGATGACCTCACGACAGTGTGTGGTCGATTGTATAACTGTCAGCTGTGGGAACTGCTGCAGCAAACGCTCGCCAATCACGGGGCAAATAAGATTCTCCGTAGGAAAGTGTCCTGCATCAATAAGGTTCAGTTCCTTTGTGTCCAGAAACTGGTGGTATCCCAGATCTGAGGTCACAAAAGTATCGCAGCCCAATGCAATGGCTTGGGAGATATAGTCGCCGCAGGCACCGCCGCCCACCGCTACGCGGTGCACGGGTTTGCCGGCATCGGTATAGCGCAAGCCATGGCAACTTAAACATTTTACCACAAAATGAGTGAACTCGACAAGGGGCATTTCGCTTTTTAATATGCCAAATCTGCCGATTTTTTCATCATTCATGGCTTGAACCTCTGTCAGGCCCAGCTTTTCGGCCAAAACATCGTTAACGCCTCCGTCTGCTGCATCCAAATTAGTATGCATACAGATGGCAGAAATCCCATGGCGCAGCATGGTCATCAG
>RCNI01000876.1_pt1 | contig 17416 bp, 10 predicted proteins | sample 2041151 | NCBI WGS metagenome assembly RCNI01 (sample SAMN09708214, study PRJNA481090) | feces metagenome | isolation source: feces | place: Antarctica: Albino Rookery | reverse complement strand
TTTATCGCCATCGGAGAAAATCATCTGACCGCCGTTGCCTCCTTCAAACTCGGCACGGGTCTCATTCTCAAATTCAGCCGTTGCAACCAACTTAAGTTCTCCGGCCTCCTCACCGGGAGTGACAACCGATTCGAGTTCGTCATTGTCGGAACATGCGGTGAATGCCATTGCGGCTGCGACAAAGAGCATTACGGATTTAAAAAACTTTTTCATCTTTCTATACTCTTTTAATAATTAAAATTCTTCTTCCTGTTCGATTACGTCCCAACCGACCTGTTCAAATCGGCCCGAAACACCGAAACCTTCTTCCACAGCCACTTCGCACACGTCGATCGACGGTGCTACATACATCTCGCTCAAATTTGTTAAGTTTTTCATTTTTTGGTAAATTTTAGGTATTGTAAATAATTGATAATTATCGGATTTTCCCGATTAGCGTAACAAAGGAATAAAAAAATTCGCTAAAAGCAAAATTTTATACTCTTTTTCGGGTTACTCGAACATACGGAATAGTTTCCAAAATCACGTCAGATCACTGAAAAGCAAACTATTACACCACTCGCAGTACACCCGCAAACTATTTTTGCGTCGCAAAACTTTACACATTCCGACTTTCAGCCGTTCTTCCCCGAAAATCATTTTTTTACAAAAAAAAGGATCTTTTCGTAAATTATTTTAGCAAATACAAATTTCACTTTTCCGCCCTGTCTCCCATCGAATATGAAGAATTATTCCTAGTTTTGTACTTTTATGGCAAATCACTCCTCCCTCAAGGAGTACGTCCCGCTTTATTTAATATGTATAACAAGAAAAAGATACTCAAAGTCAGTTATCCGATCATCCTCGGACTGCTCGCACAGAACATCATCAACGTCACCGACACCGCCTTTCTGGGACATGTCGGCGAAGTCGAGTTGGGTGCATCGGCCATCGGCGGTATTTACTACTACTGCTTCTTCATCCTTGCGTTCGGCTTCAGCGTCGGCGCACAGATCCTCATGGCACGCCGCAACGGCGAGGGAAACCACCGCGAAATCGGCCCGATCCTCACCCAAGGATCGCTGTTCATCCTTTTGATCGCCATCCTCCTGTTGGGCGCAACATTCACCACCGCCCGCCCGATGCTCGGCATGATGCTCAGTTCGGAGAAAATCATCGACGCCGCCGTGATCTTCTATCAATGGCGCGCGTGGGGTTTCCTTTTCTCATTCATCAACACCATGTATCGCGCCTTCTACGTGTCGATCACCCGCACGAAGGTATTGACCTACAACGCCGTCGTCATGGCCGTCGTCAATATCTTCCTCGACTGGGTGTTGATCTTCGGCGAGTTGGGCTTCCCGAAGATGGGGCTGGAGGGTGCCGCCCTCGCATCGGTCATCGCCGAGGCGGTATCGCTCGGTTACTTCATCATCTACACCAAGCGAAACATCGGAACCGAACGCTACAACATTCGTTTCAGCCTCAGGATCGACCGCACGCTGATCCGTTCGATCCTCGGCGTATCGTCGTTTCTCATGTTGCAGCAGTTTGTGCCGTTTGCCACATGGTTCGTCTTTTTCCTCGCCATCGAACACCTCGGACAGCGTGAATTGGCAATCGCCAATATCTGCCGAAGCATCTACATCTTGGCACTGATCCCGATCAACTCGTTCCAGACCACCGTAAACACGTTGGTGAGCAACACGATCGGTGCGGGTGCGGTCGATAAGGTGCGCACGGTCATCAACCGCGTGACGCTGATGAGCGTCATCACGGGTATTTTCTTCTGCGGTCTGATGTTTTGGATTCCCGAACTGATGCTCCGCATTTACACACACGATCCGCAACTCATCACCGATTCGGGACCCTCGCTCCATGTGATCGGCATCGCGCTGATCATCTGTGCCGCCTCGAACGTGCAATTCAGCGGTATTTCGGGTACGGGCAGCGCACGCGCCGCCTTCTGGATCATGATGCCGTGTCAGTTGGCCTACATTCTCTGGATCATCGTCTTCACCGGCATACTGAAATGGTCGGTCGCCGCAAGTTTCACGTGCGAAGTGATGTACTACTGTCTGCTATTGACCGCTTCGCTGCTGTACCTCAAATACGGCAACTGGCGCAACGTAAAGATCTGACCGGAACGTCTATAACATAAGGAAGCGGAGCGCAGGAATTGCGCTCCGCTTCCTTATTCATACGGCATTTGTCCTTTTCACATCAAAACGTGCATTTGCTCCGCAACGCCTTCTGCCCCTCTCCTCTTTTTTCTGCACACCTCCGCCTCTTTATTTTCGGTCTGTCGTCTGTCTCATTTCCCATTCGCACCATTACCTTTCGGAATTTCCGGGACTGGAAATTTCTTCATCCCGATTCAAACACGGACCAGAAGGCTCTCAAGCGGGTTTTTGGGGATGTTTTCAAAAAAATTCATAAAAACGAGGAAAAAATTTGGAACGAAAACTTTTTTGCCTTATCTTTGCACTCGCAATCACAGGGAAAGTGATTACCCCAATTCTGCGGAAATAGCTCAGTTGGTAGAGCACAACCTTGCCAAGGTTGGGGTCGCGAGTTCGAGTCTCGTTTTCCGCTCACAAAAAAAAAGCCGACAATCAAATGATTGTCGGCTTTTTTTTTGTTGGAGATTCGCCACGCCGAACGCATTCCGCTCCATTTTCGAGATCTGTCCCCGAATCTTTTCTCCTCCCGAACACCCTCCGTTCGCAATTTGCACGGGAACACCTCGCCCGATCCGTTGCAAGCATACATCAACCACCCGCTACGCCACAGGGCGATATGCCCCTTATCAGGATTCCGACTCCCCGATGCCTGTTTGAAGAACACATTCACATCTGCCGTTTCACAGGACACCTTTCCCCTTTCAAAAATTTACGTGCCACACAAAGCCGCTGCACGCGCTTTGCAAACGCCGCACATCATAACCGAAGTTGCACGGGAGAGACCTTCCGAATGCTTCTCTGCCCGATCCGTTGCAGAAACACGCCGACCGCCAGATACGCAATCTCGCAACAACCGACCAAATCTCCACACCCAATTCCCCGACCGCGATCTTTTGCCGACCACATCAAACAAAAAAAAGACGACCTACCGAAGTAAGTCGTCTTGGAGTGGGAGCTGAGGGATTCGAACCCCCGACCCTCTGCTTGTAAGGCAGATGCTCTGAACCAGCTGAGCTAAGCTCCCTTTTTGAATTTCAAGTGGTGCAAAGGTAATGCTTTTTTCGGAAAATCCAACACCTGATCGAAAAAAAAGTAAAAAAAAACGAGTGAGCTCCTTATATCGCACCGCTACAACCGCATACCCTTGCTTGATTCCTCACCTGGGGGATTCTGCAGGAGCTGGTCGTATAAGACTCACTCGCGGGTACAAAAGTAATAAAATTTTGGATCAATCCAAAATTAAGTGCATTTTTTCTCTTTAATTCGGATTTTCCGCCCCTCCGCCACACCCCGACACGATTTCAAGGAAGCCCTTCGGGAAATCATGTCGGTCATTGCCCTCACAAACGGCTGCCTTCTTTTCAGAAAAACCCTTTACAGGCCTCCGCCCCCATCAGATCGCTTTTGGAAACACCATGCCTCGATGTCCTTTCAACCGGTCTGCTGTCTCGTGTGGAGATGTTCATAACTCCATAGTTTATAAACAAAGTTATCAACATTTTTGTTCATAACTTTTTTCAACACCCTGCTTATCAATCATAAGAAACCTCTCTTTCCCCAAAGCCGGTCTTCGTTTTCCCGATCAAAACGCACCTGTTTTCGGCAATTTGCAGTGGAGGGGCATCGACAAAAGCGGGAAGTATCCAAAAAGAACAGGCGACAAAAGGCTCGTCACGACAGAAAGCCGGTGACGGGAAAAGAGCGGTCGGAAAGGAATCGTCCGATCAATACGTATAACTACGGCGCGGAAATTGACGATTCCGTCGGCATCCCCCAATCCGCCTCCCGATCATACCGCCGATCCGAACACCTCTCTTTTTTTCCCAATACCCCACCGACAATCAACTTCTACACAAAGCCGCCACACACAAGCAAAAAAAAAGGAGGAACTGCAATTAAGCGATTCCTCCCTGATATTTAAGAGTTCAGAGTCTAAAATTACTCCTCTTTCTTAGCGGCAGCCTCCATGGCACTCTTCAACTCGGCCAAACCTGCGATGTCGCCCAACGTGGTCTTCTCAACCGATGCGTTGATCTTCTTCACAGTCGATTTGGTTGCGTCGGCAGCGGCACGCTTCTCAGCCTTTTCGGCAGCAGCCTCAGCCTTGCGAGCCTCTTCGTAGGTACGCAGGTGCGAAAGGGTGATGCGCTTCGAAGCCTTGGTGAACTCGATGATCTTGAACTCAAGTTTGTCACCTGCCTTAGGCATCGAGCCGTCTTCCTTGACCAACTGACGCGAAGTGCAGAAGCCCTCTACGTTCTCGTCCAGAGCAACAACGGCACCCTTTTCGGTGATCTCGGTGATCGTACCCTCGTGAACGCTGTCAATAGGATACTGCTGCTCGTACTCGTTCCACGGGTTCTCCTCAAGTTGCTTGTGACCCAGCGACAGACGACGGTTCTCCTTGTCGATCTCCAGAACCAGAACGTCGATGTCGGCACCTACCTGAGTGAACTCACCCGGGTGCTTAACCTTCTTCGTCCAGCTCAGATCCGAGATGTGGATCAGACCGTCGATACCCTCTTCGATCTCAACGAAGATACCGAAGTTGGTGAAGTTGCGAACCTTGGCGGTGCACTTCGTACCAACGGGATACTTCTCCTCGATGTGCTCCCAAGGATCGGGAGTGAGTTGTTTGATGCCGAGCGACATCTTGCGTTCCTCGCGGTCGAGCGTCAGGATAACGGCCTCAACCTCGTCGCCAACCTTCAGGAAGTCCTGAGCCGAACGCAGGTGCTGGCTCCACGACATCTCCGATACGTGGATCAGACCCTCGACACCGGGGGCGATCTCCACGAATGCGCCGTAATCGGCCATAACGACAACTTTACCCTTGATCTTGTCACCAACCTTCAGGTTTGCGTCAAGAGCCTCCCAAGGATGAGGAGTGAGCTGCTTCAGACCCAAAGCGATACGCTTCTTCTGATCGTCGAAGTCGAGGATGACGACCTTGATCTTCTGGTCGAGTTCTACGATCTCGTCGGGGTGGTTTACACGTCCCCACGACAGGTCGGTGATGTGGATCAGACCGTCCACGCCGCCCAGATCAACGAATACGCCGTAAGAAGTGATGTTCTTAACGGTACCCTCAAGGATCTGACCCTTTTCGAGTTTCGACATGATGATCTGCTTCTGAGCCTCAAGTTCGGCCTCGATCAGAGCCTTGTGCGAAACAACGACATTGCGGAACTCCTGATTGATCTTGACAACCTTGAACTCCATGGTCTTATCAACGTAGATATCGTAGTCGCGGATCGGCTTGACGTCGATTTGCGAACCGGGCAGGAAGGCCTCGATACCGAATACATCAACGATCATACCGCCCTTGGTGCGGCACTTGATGTAACCCTTGATGATTTCGTCCTTATCAAGAGCCTCATTAACGCGATCCCAAGACTTGAGCTGACGTGCCTTCTTGTGCGAAAGAACCAACTGACCGTTCTTGCCCTCGGCCGATTCGACATAAACTTCTACTTTATCGCCTACGGTCAGTTCGGGGTTATAGCGAAATTCCGATACCGAAATGACACCCTCGCTCTTGTAACCGATGTTCACCATGACCTCACGCTTCGTGATCGAGGTGACGGTACCCTCTACAACTTCGCCTACGGCAATGTTCGACAACGTTTTGTCGTACTGAGCCGCGATCTCCTCTTTAGAGGCCTCGTTGTAAACACCCAGTTCGTTTTCGAAAGCGTTCCAATCGAACTGCTCGTTGGCAACTTTTTTTGCTTCTTCCATGTTTGGAAATTTTTTGCGATGCAATCGCTCGTTAAATGATTAATAATTAGTTTTTTCGCCTAAAAAAAGCGACTCCCCGTCGCGCAGTACGCGCAACACGGGAGTCACAAAGGTAGTGCTTTTTTCCGAACTTGCAAAAAAAGCACTAAATTTCAATCGTTTACACTACTTTTTCACCACGACTTTCTGGTGCGGGGTGTTGTCGGGGGTGTAGGTTTTCACTTCGCCCATACGTTTCAGCAGCATGCGGTTTACCTGAATGCCCGTCTGAACGGGATTCTTGTACTCCAGCTCCTTGTAATTCTTGAATACATAGTCGGGCAGGGCAACCGTATATTTCTTGCGTTTTTTCAGGTCGGGGAAACGCACATCGACGGCCATATCGTTGCCATCGGTGATGATCTCGTAGTCGGTCATCGAGTAGAGGTCGATGCGGTGTGCCTCCTTGCGGTTCTCCTCGTCGTTGTACTTGGCGATGATCATCTTGCGCATCTGGGCGGGCTTCATCTCCACGGTCACGATCTTCGTGCCGAACGGCTCCAGATCGAAGAACTTGGCAGTACCGATTCCTCCCCCGGCAATGCCGTCCAAACGGACACCGCCGTAGTGGTAGAAACCGATGTCGGCCTTCGAAGCCTCACGGATCGACTCGGCCATCCAGTTGGCGAGTCCCACCTTGTCGGCTTTGGCGGAGAACGTACCCACGGGGCGGTTCAACTCCTCGTTCTGCATGTACTCCCCGACCATCTTGACGTATTCGGGATCGGGCTCGTAGTCGGAAAGGGGGATAATCTCGTAGGAGATGCTCTTCACCTTGTTGTCCTTGTCGAAACGCACCTTCGTCACACCGATACCGCGCATATATTTGCCCGTCTGTGTCAGCAGCACGTTGTTGATCACCTTATTGACCTCCACATGCGTGTGACCGCCCAAGACGAGATCCATGTTTTCGGGATGTTTTTCCAGAAGTTCGGCATCGCGATCGTCACCCATGTGCGAGATAAGCACCACCAGATCGCACTGCGGCCGCAACTCGGCGGCATACTTGGCTGCCTCGGCCTGCGGATCGGTAAAACGGATTCCGACAAAACTTTCGGGATTTCCTGCGGGGTAGCCGTTGTTCTCGTAGTTGGTCACGACACCTATAAAACCGATCTTCAACCCGCCGCGCTCCATGATCACGTAGGGATCCATCTTGGGGAAGGTGCAGGTGTCGCTCTTGACGTTGGCGCACACGTTCTTAAATTCGGACATCCGAAGCATCTTGCCCAAGTGAGCCTGTCCGTGATCAAATTCGTGGTTTCCCAGCGTCGCCACATCGAACTTCAGGCGGTTCATCAACTCGATGATCGGACGACCCGACGGATCGGCCATATCGACATAAGCGTTACCCGTCCAGCGGTCACCCGCATCGGTCAGAATCACCATGTCGGTCGTATCGCGACACTCCTTCACGGCCTCGGCCAACCGGGGAAAGTGCTGGATCTTGGCGTGCATGTCGTTTGTGGAAAGAAAAATCAGCGTCTTTTCGGCGGGCGTGCATCCCGCGAAAAGCATTGTGACGGCCAATACAGCAACAGAAACCGATGCCGTCAAAACAGATACAAATCTTTTCATAATCTTGTTTTTGGTTTGTCAAAGTTACAAATATTTTCTATCTTTACACATCACTAAAGTGCATTTTTCGTTATGAACGATACGATTCAGGTTGTATGCGAAAATCTCGGACGGACGCTCGAAGTGCCGATGGGTACCCCCCTGTCGGATCTCGTCCGTCAGATCGCCGAAGGCAAATACCCGTTTTTGGCCGCCATGGTCAATAACCGCATCAAGGAACTCAACTACAAGTTATATACCCCCGTCACCGTACGGTTCATCGACATCACCTCGTTCGAGGGCATCCGTGTCTATCAGCGCACCTCGTGGTTTCTGCTCCAGAAAGCCGCCGAGGATCTTTACCCCGACCATAAACTCCACATCCGCCACTCACTCGGTGAGAGCGGGTTTTATTGTGAGATCGAGGGCAGACGCTCCTTCACGCAGGAGGAGACCGACCGTCTGCGCCAACGCATCGGGGAACTGGTCAAGGAGGATCTTCCCATCACACGCCGCAGACTTCTCACGTCCGAAGTGCGCGAACGCTACGCCGAGCACGGCTTCCGCGACAAGATCACCCTGCTGGACACCCGCCCCCGTCTGTACAGCAACCTCTACACCTTGGGCGACACGGTGGGCTATTTCTACGGGGCACTCGCCCCTTCGACGGGTTACATCACACGCTTTGATCTGAAACCTTTCTATAACGGATTCTATCTGGCTCTTCCCGTGCGCACCGATCCCGAACGCCTCAACAAAGAGGTGCAGCAACACCGCATGTTCGGCATCTTCCGCGAATATCAGTCGTGGGTCGAACTGATGGGCGTACCGACCATCGGGGCGGTCAATGCGCGCGTTTTGGAGGGGGTGTCGGGCGGCATGATCCTCTTGGCGGAGGCGTTCCACGAACGCAAATTCGCCGAGGTCGCCGATGCCATCCAGAAAGCCAACAAAGAGAAAGGCACTCGCGTGGTGTTGATTTCGGGACCTTCGTCGAGCGGCAAGACCACATCCGCCAAACGACTGGCCATCCAGCTGGGTGTTTTGGGCATGCGTCCCGAACTGATCTCATTGGACGACTATTTCGTAAACCGCGAAGACACACCCCGCGACGAAAACGGCGATTACGACTTCGAAGTACTGGAGGCAATCGACATCAAACTCTTCAACGAGCATCTGCAACGCCTGATGCAGGGCGAAAGCGTAGATATTCCGCGTTACGACTTCATCACGGGTCGCCGCACATGGCACAACGCCCCGCTGACGCTTCACGAGAACTCGATACTGATCATCGAAGGCATCCACGGACTGAATCCGCGCCTTACGCCGAGCATTCCCGACGACCAGAAATTCAAGATCTACATCTCGTGCTTCACGTCGGTTGCCATGGACAACCTGTCGCGTATTTCGACAACCGACAACCGACTCCTGCGCCGTCTTACGCGCGACTACCGCCAACGCGGTTCGTCGGCTCTGGCGACCCTTTCACGCTGGGCATCCGTGCGCCGCGGAGAAGAACGCCACATCTTTCCCTATCAGGAGAATGCCGATGTGATGCTCAACTCTTCGCTCTTCTACGAGATCTCCGTGCTGAAACCCTTCGCCGAGAAGATCCTGCGCGAGATTCCCGATACCGTCCCCGAATATCAGGAGGCATGCCGCCTGTTGAAATTCCTCGACAACTTCATCCCCATTCCGACCGACACCATTCCCCCGACTTCGATCCTCAGGGAATTTATCGGCGGATCGGCCTTTACCTATTAATATAGCAAACCGAAAACCTTAAAACCCTATTTATGTTTGACAAATTCACAGAACGCCATGTTGGCGTCAGCAATCCCGCCGAGCTCAAAGAGATGCTCGACACCATCGGTGTAGGTTCCGTCGATGAACTTATATCGCAGGTACTTCCGCAATCCATCCGTCTGAAAAAACCGCTCGAACTGGATAAGGGCATGAGCGAATATGAATTTGCCGCCCACATCCGCCGGTTGGCCGCCCGCAACCGTCAGTTGCGTTCGTTCATCGGTATGGGTTATTATCCCACGGCCGTCCCCGCGGTCATCACCCGCAACGTGCTGGAGAATCCGGCATGGTACACCTCCTACACCCCCTATCAGGCCGAGATCTCGCAGGGACGTCTGGAGGCACTGCTGAATTTCCAAACCGCCGTCATCTCGCTCACGGGCATGGAGATCGGCAACTGCTCGCTTTTGGACGAAGGCACTGCCGCCGCCGAGGCGATGCTCATGATGTTTGCCTCGCGTTCGCGCCAAGCCGTCAAGGAGGAACGCACGCAACTCTTCGTCGATCGCAACATCTTCCCTCAGACGCTCGACGTGCTCTTAACGCGCAGCGAACCCTTCGGCATCGAACTGATCATCGACGACTTCTCCGAATATGAATTTTCGGGTCGAGAATTTGGTGCGATCGTTCAATACCCCGCCGCCGACGGTGCCGTGTGCGACTATGCACAATTCACCGCCAAGGCGCACGAGGCGGGCGCAATGGTCACCGCATCGGTCGATCTGCTGTCGCTCGTCCTGCTCAAATCGCCGGGAGAATGGGGTGCCGACATCGTTGTGGGCTCTTCGCAGCGACTGGGTACTCCGATGGGACTGGGAGGGCCGCACGCCGGTTTCATGACCACGCGCGAAGCCTTCAAGCGCAACATGCCGGGACGTATCATCGGCGTTTCGGTCGATCGTCTGGGCAACCGCGCCCTGCGCATGGCACTCCAGATGCGCGAACAGCACATCAAACGCGAACGTGCCACCTCGAACATCTGTACGGCACAGGCACTGATGGCGTCGATGGTCGGTTTCTACTGCGTCTATAACGGCCCCGAAGGTCTGCGTCGCGCCGCCGAAACGGCACACCGCGCCGCCGTCACCGTCGCACACGCTCTGAAAGCGTTGGATTACGGCTTGGTTTCGGAGACTTTCTTCGACACGCTGGAGGTACACGCCGAATCGGCAGTCATCCAATCTATTGCACTCGAAGAGGGCTTCAACTTCTTCTACCCCTCGGAGGATCGCGTCCGCTTCTCGTTCGACGAAGTGACCACCGTCGAGGAGATCGAGGCCGTCATCCGCATCTTTGCCATGGCCAAGGGACGCAAAGGCAAAGCCGTCAAATATGCCACCGGAAACGAGATTCCTGAAACCCTGCGCCGTACGACGCCCTACCTTGAGGAACCGATTTTCAATACCTTCCGTTCGGAAACATCGCTGATGCGTTACATCAAGAAATTGGAGTTGAGAGATATTTCGCTCGCCAATTCGATGATTTCGCTCGGCTCGTGCACCATGAAACTCAACGCCGCGGTCATGATGCAGACCCTGTCGCTGTCGGGATTCCAGAACATCCACCCGTTCGCCCCGTCGGATCAGTACGAGGGCTACACCGAACTGATCACGGAACTCCAAAACGATCTTTCGGTCATCACGGGTATGGCGGCCTGCTCCCTGCAACCCAATTCGGGTGCGGCAGGCGAATATGCGGGACTTATGGTCATCCGCGCCTACCACCAGAGCCGCGGGCAGGGCTATCGCAACATCGTCCTGATTCCCTCGTCGGCTCACGGCACAAACCCCGCCTCGGCACACATGGCCGGCATGAACATCGTCACGGTGGGTTGTGACGAAAACGGGAACATTGATGTCGAGGATCTGAAAGCCAAGGCACAGCAGTACTCTTCGGAGTTGTGCGGTCTGATGGTGACCTACCCCTCGACCCACGGCGTATTCGAGAGCCGCATCCGCGAGATTGTCGATGCCGTTCACGATGCGGGCGGTCAGGTTTATATGGACGGTGCGAACATGAACGCACAGGTCGGCTTGACGAACCCCGGATTTATCGGTGCGGATGTCTGCCACCTGAACCTGCACAAGACCTTTGCCATGCCTCACGGAGGTGGCGGTCCGGGTGTCGGCCCGATCTGCGTTGCCGAGCATCTGAAGCAGTTCCTGCCGTCGCACTCGCTGGTCGGCACGGGCGGAGACGAGGGCATCACGGCCGTATCGTCGGCACCGTGGGGTTCGGCCATGCTGCTCCCGATCACCTACGGCTACATCAAGATGTTGGGTGCAGAAGGCCTTCGCCACGTCACCGAGATGGCGATCGTCAATGCCAATTACATGTCCTCGAAACTCAAACCCGAATTTCGCACCTATTACAGCGGTGAGACGGGTCGCGTGGGTCATGAGATGATTCTCGATCTGACACACTTCAAGAAGGATTACGGCATCGACTGCGGCGACATCGCACGCCGACTGATGGACTACGGTTTCCATGCTCCGACGCTTTCGTTCCCTGTCCACGAGACGCTGATGGTCGAGCCTACGGAGTCCGAACCCAAGGCCGAGATGGATCGCTTCATGGAGGCTCTCATCCAAATCAAACGCGAATGCGAGGCCGTGAACGGTGCCGAGGACAACGTAGTCGCCAACGCACCCCACACCGCCAGCGAATTGTGTGGCGAGTGGTCGCACCCCTACTCGCGCGAGGAAGCCGCCTTCCCGCTCGAATGGATCCGCGAACAGAAGGTGTTCCCCTATGTATCGAAGATCGACAACGGCTACGGAGACCGCAATCTCTGCTGCCGAAACGAACAATAGATCTGTAATACAATAAGAAAAAGGCTTTCACCCGAAAGGTGAAAGCCTTTTTTATTTAAAGAATAACGGCTTGAATCAGATTTGTCCCTTCGGGAAAGGAGAACCGCACCTCCAACGGCTTCTCATCGAGCCGAGCCTCAACCACTCCCCGCTTAAAATCCACACTTCGCAGATGCAGATCGCCGATCAGATCCAGTCCTTCGCGCGAGGCGTATTTTACGAGACACTCCTTGGCACACCACGCCACACCGAGCCACCTTTCATCTTGGCTCAACGTCTGCTCCTCCCCGCTTAAATAGTGGTCGGCAATACGACAGAAGTTACGATCCGAAGATTCGATGTCGATGGCGCAACGCTTTTCGGACAGCACGACGGCGACATACCCGCGTGCGTGCGATACCGATATATATAAGGAATTGTTTTCAAGTTGCGGAGCACCCGCCTCGTTGTAACCGATCCGAAGATCGCGCCCCAACTCCCGACGCACGATCATCCGCCATGCGAAAAACTCCCGTTGGCGACCCGTGGCGTAGGATGCCGCCTTTAGAGCCTCCTCGCCCGTGACCCATTCGCGCGAAAGAACGATTTCGGGCTGTTCCTCCAAGATGATTCGGGGCAGGATCATAGGATCTCCACCCGTATTTTGTCGATGCGGTGCGCCTCCATTCCCTGTACCGTGAAACGAATCTGATGCGCCACGAACGAATCGCCCTTGACGGGGAAGTCGCGTTTGAGTTCCAGCATCAGACCCGCCAGCGTCTCCGCTTCGCCTTTGACATCCGACAGGCTGTCTTCATCCAAATCCAAGATACGCTCGAAGTCGCCGATGTGGGTTTTACCGTCGAAAATATAGTTTTTGGCGTCGATGCGCTGATAGAAACTCTCGTCCCCGTCGCTCTCGTCGGAAATCTCTCCGACAATCTCCTCGATGATGTCCTCCAGTGACACCAGACCGAGGGTCGATCCGTATTCATCGACCACGATCGCCATGTGTACCTTATTCGACTGGAAGTCCGCCAGAAGGTCGTTGATTTTCTTGTGTTCGGGCACGAAGTAGGGTTTGCGCACCAAGTGCTGCCACTCGAAATCCTTGCCCATATTGATGTACGGGAGCAGATCCTTGACATAGAGCGTTCCCTTGATGTTGTCGGCATCCTCCTCATAAACGGGAATACGCGAAAAGCTCGATTCGATGATCGTACGTTTCACCTCGTCGTAGTCGGCCGTCGTATCCAGCGCGATGATGTCCACACGCGGTTTCATGATCTCCTCGACCTCGGTATTCACGAAATTGACAATTCCCGACAACATGACATGTTCCTCAGGAGTGGCACTCTCGGTCATATCGACGGCATCGGCCAGTTCGTCGAGCGAGATTTCGCTTTTGCGGGCGGCCTTACGGCTGATGTGGCTGCTCATGCCGACCAACACGCGCGACAGGGGTGAAAATACCCAGCGCAGGACAACCAGCGGACGCGCCACCATTTGCGCAAAGCCCAACGGCATGGTCTGTGCCGTCACCTTGGGAAGGATCTCGCCGAAAAGCAACAAGAGGAACGTAACCAGCACGGTTTTTACCAGAAACTCGAACTGATTGAACGTAAAGAGCGAGTCGATCAACATGGCCGAAAGGATGGCGATGCAGATATTGACCAGATTGTTGATCTCAAGAATCGTCGCCAACAACATATCGACATCGCCCAACAGCGACAGCACGGCACGTCCCGAAGAGGTGTCGCGCGCCTTGAGTTCGCGCACATCCGCCGGCGAAAGCGAGAAAAAAGAGGTTTCGGCACCCGAAACAAGTGCCGAAATCATGAGTAAAAGGATCGTCACACCCAACATCACGAAAAACGAGAAGTTGAGCGATTCAAAATGACAAATTATCCAAGGATCTGCTTCCAAATTTCCAAACGATTAATTAAAACATCCCGTCCGAGATCAGTTCTCGTTCGGTTTTATCTCGGACTCCGTTTCGGGAGTTTCTGTTTTTTTCTCGACCGACGTGTGGTGGAGGGTACTTCCCGGACGCAGGAAACGCACCTTACGGCGTTTGTAGGCCGGCAGGTCGATCTTCTGCTCGATGTCGGCATAACGGGTCGAACGGTCGTCCAGCGTGACGAGTTCGTCCTGCGGGCGATCCGTGTCGGGAGTCGGGACACCCTTGGCAGGTTCCAGATCGTTCTCCACGGGACGTTCTGCCACGGGTTTCTTCTCCGGAACAACCAGCGGGATGACATTCTCGTCCTCCTCGAAGCCCGTAGCCACCAGTACCAACTCGATGGCGTCCTCCAAATAAGGCTTTTCGCTCGTACCCCAGATGATGTTGGCATCCTGTACTTCGCCCTGACCGTTCTGCACGCTGGCGTGTTGCTGGATGTAGTTCAAGATGGAGATCACCTCGTCGTAGATCAGATCATCGGTGTTGCTCACCGAGATGTTCAACAGAATGTTCTTCGCACCCGAAATGAGGTTATGATCCAAAAGCGGCGAATGCAACGAAGCCTCGGCGGCCTCCTCGGCACGATTCTCGCCACGACCCACCGCCACAGCCATGTGGGCACGACCGCTGTTGCGCATTACCTTCGACACATCGGCAAAATCGACATTCACAAGGTTGCTCTCCACGGTGATGATCTCGGCGATACCCTTGGTGGCGGCCGCCAAAATATCATCGGCCTTGCCGAAGGCCTGTTTCAAGGACAGACGACCGTAAATAGCCACGATATTCTCGTTGTCGATCACCAGAAGCGAATCGACATTCTGACGCAACTCGTCGATACCGCGCTGCGCCTGTTCGTAGCGGATCTTACCCTCGACGATCAACGGCGAGGTGACGATGGCCACGGTCAGAAGCCCCATCTCCTTGGCCAGTTTGGCGATGACGGGCGATGCTCCCGTACCCGTACCGCCACCCATACCTGCCGTGATGAAGATCATCTTGGTGCCGTTCTCCTCCAGTTTCTGGCGGATGGCGGGCAGCGACTCCACGGCTGCACGGCGACCCACCTCAGGGTCGTTACCTGCACCCAGACCTTCGCCCATACAGATTTTGGTTTCCACGGGACTCTTGTCCAACGCCTGCTGATCGGTATTGCAGATCATGAAGGTCACGTCGCGAATACCCAGACTGTACATGTGATTCACGGCATTGCCTCCCGCACCGCCGACACCGACCACCGAAATGATCGAACCACGGTCCGATGCTGCACGAATCTCCGACATTAAATCATCTGTCATATCTCTTATTTTTTTATTCTCGTTAATTTTTATCAAAACGACCTACAACTCGTCATCCTCGTCGCTCGATGTCATCTGGTTGTTGATCTGCTGTACCTTCACCTTCAGTCGGTCGATCCAACTCGTCTTCTTGGGTTTCACCACGGGTTCCGGTTCGGGTTCGGGTTCGGGTTCGGGTTTTGCCGGTTCTTCCGCAGGTGTGGCAGGAGCGACGGGGGCGGGTTGTTCGGCAGACCGCCCGGCAGGTTGTTCCGCTTCGGCGGGCTGCTCCGCTTCCGTCGGTTTCTCGGTCTCAGGTTCGGGACGCTCGACCAGAACACTCGACACACCGAGTTGTGCGCCGCGCAACAACAGACCCGTCACGGTCGTATAGGAAGGATCGTCGAGAAACTGCGCCGTCTCGTCCGAGAATCCGATTTCGGGCAGTGCCACACGCACTTCCATGCCCGTCACACGGCGGAACAATTCATCGAGGTTCTTCAAACGCGACGAACCGCCCGTGAGGACGATACCGTAGGCCAGTTTGTCGTAATATCCCGAATCGCGGATCTCCTGCATGACATACTCCACAATGTCCGTGGCGCGCGCCTCGATCGCGGCGGCGATGTTGCGGATCATGAACTCCTTCGTGTCGCGCCCCGTGTGTCCGTTCAGACGGATCATGCGGTCTTCGGGTGCGAGATCGGCAACCGCCGAACCGACCTGCACCTTGATCTTCTCGACCACCTTCTCAGGGACACCCATCGAGCGGATGTCGTGGTTGATGGCCGAAGCACCCATGGGAATGGTGGCGATGTAACGCACCACGTTGCGGTAGTAAACCGTCACATCGGTCAGTTCCGCACCGACATTCACGACGGCGACACCCTCCTCCTTCTCGTCGGGAATGAGGATCGACTCGCCCATGTAGAGGGCATTGGGAAGCACATCGAGGATGTTGATCTTCATGCGCTTGAGAGCCAACTCCAGACGTTGCATGGGGGTCTTCTGGCACAGAATGAAGTTAAATGTGGAAGAAAGTTTGCGGGTGAACGATCCCTCAGGATTCTCCACCTCCTGATTGTCATCGACGATATAGTTCTGCGGGACGCGATCCATGATGATCTCCCCTTCGGGAGCCTGCACGTTGCGCATACGGTCGAACAGACCCTGCACATCGTTGTGGTTCACGCCGTTGTCGGGATCCGATGCGAAAACGTGGTCCGTATGACGGGCACAACGGACAAATTCGCCCGAAATACCGGCATAGGCCTCCGTAATGCGGATACCCAGTTCTTTCTCTATTTTGGTGATTACCTCGCGAATGGATTGTCCGACCAGTTCGATGTTTTCGATCTGACCGGCACGCATACCCCGGGCATGCGTCTGGACAATACTCACAACATCGAGCAATCCCTGCTCGTTTTTCTCCGCGATGGCAACCGTGACATTCATGGAGCCAAGATCGATGGCAATTACATAATTCTTTCTTTCCACGACTAACTCTATTTTATTCCTCTTCGAAACTACTTATCTTTTACAAATCACCTGATTGTCATATCGAACATCTATGCTCCGGTAATAATTCCACCCGATGCGGCTCAGCCCCTTGCGATAGAAACGCTCAAGGCGTTCGAATTTGCGACCGAAATCGTCCAAACGTCCGAAACGGATCCGAAAGTCGCCGCTGCGCGGGATGAGATCCACCTCCAAGGCTCCGGCCGGAGTCGATCGTGCCACGATCTGAACCACTTCCGACCTCCAAAAAGAGTCTGATTCGACATGTTCTACAAAGGTAAGGAGTTTCACGAAATCTTCGTAGTTTTTTTGCAATTTTTTTTGCATCGTTTTACGACTTTCCTGCTGACGCGCAATTTGTTTGACCGTATCCTGATACAATCCGCGGATGTAGCGGAATCGGCGGCGGTTCATCTTCTTTTCACGGCGCAGTTTCACCACCCGTTTGTCGAACTCCTCCTCGCTTTCGCCGAGCCACCATTTGCGCTTGATGAAGCGGCGGCGTTCCTTACGCATCGAATCCGCATAGTTGTCCATCCACTGGTAAAAGGGGCGTTTCGA
>RCNI01000875.1_pt1 | contig 17443 bp, 16 predicted proteins | sample 2041151 | NCBI WGS metagenome assembly RCNI01 (sample SAMN09708214, study PRJNA481090) | feces metagenome | isolation source: feces | place: Antarctica: Albino Rookery | reverse complement strand
TACTTCTATTTATAAACTTTATTTTTTACTTGTCTTTCAAAAAAAGTCCGTGGGAATAGAAAGCTACACCCTCGGACTGATTCTTTACTGGAGTCTAAGAGGCCTTCTCTATCGTTGATAGCCTTCCAACCAGATTAATTTTTATATTTTTATTTAGCTAGGCTTCCTAATAATCCTAATGTTCTTATTAACTGAGAAGTATAAGACATTTCATTATCATACCAAGCAACAGTCTTTACTAACTGCTTTCCGCCTACTTCCATAACCTTAGTTAAAGTAGCATCAAATAAAGAACCATAGTTGATACCTACTATGTCACTTGATACTAATTCTTCTTCAGTATAACCAAAAGATTCATTAGATGCAGCCTTCATAGCAGCATTTACTTCTTCTACTGAAGTATTCTTATCTAATACACAAACTAACTCTGTGATTGAACCTGTGCATACTGGAACTCTTTGAGCCGCACCATCTAGCTTACCTGCTAGTTCTGGTATTACAAGACCTATGGCCTTTGCTGCACCTGTAGTATTAGGTACTATATTTTCAGCAGCAGCTCTTGCTCTTCTTAAATCACCCTTCTTGTGAGGACCATCTAAAGTATTCTGATCATTTGTATATGCATGTATTGTAGTCATAAGACCTTCTACTATACCGAACTTATCATTTAATACCTTAACCATTGGAGCTAAACAGTTTGTAGTACAAGATGCACCAGAAACTACAGTTTCACTTCCATCTATTATATCTGAGTTTACATTATAAACTATTGTTTTAAGATCTCCTGTTGCTGGAGCAGATATTAAAACCTTCTTTGCCCCTGCCTTTATATGAGCTTCTGCTTTTTCCTTTGAAGCGAATAAGCCTGTACATTCAAGAACTATATCTACATCTAATTCACCCCATGGAAGATTTTCAGGATTTCTTTCAGAAACAACCTTTATTTCCTTACCATTTACTATAAAAGCACCTTCTTCAACTATTATTTCACCGTTGAATCTTCCCTGTGCTGTGTCATACTTAAATAGATGAGCTAGTGTATTTGCATCTGTTAAGTCATTTATAGCTACTACTTCAAACTTATCAGTCTGTTCCATCATCTTTCTTAATGCTAGTCTTCCTATTCTACCAAAACCGTTAATTGCTACCTTTACCATAATCATACCTCCAAAAAGTTTTTATCTCAATTTAATATTAATTGTTAACCTATTCTATTTAATATCTCCTTAGCACTGTCTTCATCAACTATCAAAGTCAAATTTTTATTCAACTTATATAGTGCTAAAAAGGATTCTACCTTATCCTTGCCTGCAAAAGCCACTATAGCATTTTTTGCATTTTTATACATTTCTATATCAATTCCAACTGTATTTAACTTCATTACTATCTCACCATTTTTATCGAAATAGTAACCAAATGCCTCACCTATTGCACCCTTGTCAATAAGTTTTTGAATATCAATCTCTTTCATTCCTCTTCTTCTTGCCATTACATCGGCTCTACCTATACTAAATACCACTTTATCTGATACCCTAAGGTGTTCTAAGGTTCTTTTTACATCTGGAATAGACATCAAGGTCTCTCTCGCACTTCCATCTAATTCGTCGGGAACATACAAAAATTCCACATTTGCACCCAAATTCTTAGCTGCAAGTGCCGCTATACTATTTGCCTGAATCTCAATTTCAGATCCTACACTTCCTCTTGTCGGCATAAATATAACAGCCTTATATTCATCATTACTACTTTCCTTATCTCTAGCCAAATTTTCAGCTAGCCTTCTCATTGTAGTTCCACCAGCTATTGCCACCTTATCGTGGGATGAAAGATTTTTCATAATATATTTTGATGCACACTTTGCTACACCATCTGCTATCATATCTTCTGTATCTTTACCATTTTTAGATATTACAACATGATTGATTCCTAACTTATCTCTTAATTTTAATTCTAAATCAGAAATCCCCATTATTTCACCCATTACACTATCTAGACTTTCAAGAACTTCCTTTCCTTCTTCAGTAATAGTCATTCCTGAAACAGCTATATTAATAAGATTTTTTTCTTTCAAAAATTCTATTTCTGTTCTAGTAGTTCTTTCGCTAAGATCGAGAACATTTGATAGTATTCTTCTTCCTATTGGCTGACTTATTGAAATTTGTCTCAAAATCGCATATCTCTTTTCCATCAATTCCATAGCCTGCGGAATTATTTTTTTCTGAATTTCTATCAAGCTTTTCATTTCTTTCCCTCTTTCTAATGTGGGCTTTTTGTGTCCCAGATACTTATTTTCTGTCCCACACCTATAATTATATACTTGTGGGACAAAAAGTGCAACATCTTTTTTTCCAAAAAGCCTAATTTTTTATTTTTATTTTTTTATTTATTTAAACAAACTTGTTTTTCACTTGTGTTTTCAAGCCTTTTAAAAGATTTATTTTTTTCGAAATTTTTAGGGACATAAATTGACCCACCATTAAATAATACTACTCCTATTAAAAAAAAGCAAGCACTTTACATGCCTGCTTTTTATATTCTTTTTTCAGATAAATTTTTCTTTAATAGCAATTTATTTCCTTACATACAAAGTAAAACTCTTAAATTAAATATATTTTCAAATAAATCTTCTTTGTAAAAGCTACTTATAATTCTTTTCTTTTTGAAGAGCCTAAATAACCTAATTCTTCCCTGTATTTAGCGACGGTTCTCCTAGCTATTTTGATTCCATCTTCTGCCAACAAGTCCTCTATTTTTTTATCGCTTAAAGGCTTTTGTTTATTCTCAGTATCTATAATCTTTTTTATTTTCTTTTTAATGGAATTTGTAGATATACTATCTCCGTCCTTATTTTCATATGCTGTTGTAAAGAAATCTTTCAATTCATATAGTCCCTTTTCTGTTAATATATACTTGTCACTTACCGCCCTACTAATTGTAGATACATGACAATCTAATTCTTCAGCCAAATCAGTCATTAACAGGGGTTTTAAATCTCCATTATTATCAAAATACTCCCTTTGATTATCTATAATCTTATTGGCGATATTCACTACAGTCGTACTTCTTTCTGAAACATCATTTATCAATCTTTGGGCAGAATTTAATTTTTCCTTTATATATTTCTTAGTTGCACTATCTTCACTGGATAAAAGTAGATCTTTATAATATGAATTAATCCTTAACTGCATCTTTTTTTCATTATATACTTTAGCAAAAGATCTACCATCAATCTTTTCTACATATACATCAGGATAGACATATACTGTTGTTTCTTCCCTACTCATATCTACTGGTTTAGGATTTAAGCATTTTATAATTTCTATAAAATTTACCACTTCCGCCTTACTTAAATGATATTTTGCAGATAGTTGAGCTATGCTTAAATTAGCTATAAGATTTAGGTCTGATTCAATCATATCTTCCAATTTTTTATTATATATGCCATTATGTCTCAACTGAAGTATAATACATTCTTGAATATTTCTAGCCCCTATACCAGCTGGTTCCAAACTTTGTACTATACTAATACAGTCTTCTAAAAAATACTTTGAAGCACCAAATTTTCTTCTTACAATGGCTTCATCTTCTCTCAAGTAACCGTCTTTGTCCAAACTATCTATCAAATACCTACATATCTTTTTCTTCATTTCAGAAATATTCATTATATTTATTTGGGCGTGGAGACTGTCATATATACTATCTACGCAAACAGTGAGATTTTCAAAATTAACTTCCTGATCATCATTATATCCAGCATTATTTTTTTCAAAGTTAAAATTTCTTCTTTCATCTAAAAAATATTTTTCCCAATCTATCTCATTTTTATCTATGCTAACTTCTAGCATGGGATTGCATTGTGCTTCAAATTCGACAGCTTCTTCTAATTCCTGTCGTCCCATATTTAATACCTTTAGCGACTGAACTATTTTATTTGATATAGTTAACTTTTGAGTCTGTATTTGTCCTATTTTATTACTTAAATGCATCTTTTTTACCTCTCTTTTGATAAAGGATTTTTATATCTTTTATTCTTTCTTTTCCATGTAAACTTTTAATGATACTAACGCACTTATAATTAATACTGCATAAAAATTTGCTATTCTACTAAGAAGCATTCCTGGTATTACCAAACTTCCAAAAAATGTTTTAAAAATATCTACAAAGATAGACTCGCTCGCCCCTACTGACCCTGGTAGGGGTAGTGACGAAACCGCAATATTTAAAACTGCTTGAGTAAGTATTAAGTCAGATGGGCCAAATTTTCTAAGCCCAAGAGCTATGTAGATAATATACGGAACTAAAAACATAAATGTAACTTGAAGTGCCGTTACAAAAGTCACCTTGGCTGTTACCATGGGATTTTCTTTCATATATTTTGCCCCCATTGAATACTCTTCCATGGATTCAGATATTTTTTTCTTCATTTTATCTTTATTCTTAATTATATCTACCTTATAGAGTAATTTCCCAAATCCATTTATAATTTTTGACACTATTTTAGGATAAAATACCAGTAAAATTATGCCTAGTATTACTACAGCATTACTGATAAGTCCAAATGCAACTAATAGATGAAAACCTGCCTTGTGGACAACTGTAAAGTTTGGTCCTAGCAACCAAGCCACCACAGCGTATGCCACTACTACAATCTGATGGGCAAATAGAATTAACATCAAGGTTAGTGAGGATATTGTAATTGAAATACCCTTTCTTTTCATAAAATAAACTTGAGCTGGTTGACCTCCTGATGAAGAAGGTGTTATAGAGCTAAAATAAAAACCTACAAAGCCAAATCCTATGCAATCTTTTAGTGTGGTCTTTATCTTTAAGGCTCTCAAGATTATCCATATATTAAAGCCCTCACAAAAAATATAGGCTAACATAAAGGCTATTGCCACTATAATATAAAGGGGATTTACCCTTTTAATAGTATTCAATATATTTGTAATAGATTCACCCTTTAATACATAGGCTATGGCTAAGACCATCAGTATTATCATAAAACCTATGCCCAAAAGCTGACTTTTTTTATTCTGTATTCCCTCCATATTACCTCCTTATTTATTTTTCATTTTGATTATATTCTGGAAGAATAAATTTGTACCCCTTTTCAAGCAGTTTTGGAAGTGCTTTTTCAAGACCTGCAATAGTATTTAGAGGGGCATCTTTTGCACCACCTGAATTTTCTCCTGCATCATGTAGACAAATAATACTTCTTTTCCCTGTTCTTTTCATTAATTTTTCACAAATTGTTTCTGGAGTACTTTTAGCACTCCAATCTTCTGCCATTACATCCCAATAAATTAACTTCATTTTATATTTTTTTGCAAAATGCATTGAAAAGATATTGGTATGTCCCCAAGGAGGCCTATAAAAAAGCTCTTTTACACCTAAGGACTTCATAATCCTTACACTATTTGCAAAATCTTTCTTTGTATAAAAATAACTATACAAGATTGCATTTTTATGTTGCCAAGAATGCATACCTATCTTGTGGCCCTTGTCCTGAAGGTATTTTACAATTTCTGGATTTTTTTCAGCATTTTCTGCTACCATAAAAAAAGTTGCCTTTATTTGGTATCTATCTAGCAAATCACTTAACTTATATATATATCTTTTGTCTGGACCGTCATCAAAAGTAAGCATTATCTGCCCGTCCTTCGATGTATTTTTCATTATATTTTTGTTTAATTTTTTATTATAGTACATAGGTACTATGGAGTGAAAAATAAATAAAATCACAACTATTAATACTACTTTTAATATAATCATTTTTCTTTCCTTTCTATTTTTCTCTATTAAATATATTTTTAACTAAAATTACCCTTATCGAGTATTATTAGATAAGCTACCTTTCCTTAGAGACGATAAATTTTTTTAATCACTCTGCTTAGTATTTAGAAATTCATTAAGAAAGTTTGAGACTTTATTTTGGTAAATTTTCTTCCTTAAAATTATTATAAATCAATTAGAGTATTTAATCCACAATATTAGTAGTTTTCCCTTTTCTTTTTTCATTATTTTTATAAGACTCTAGCTAAATATATAAGGAATTTTCATTAATACTAGTACTTATCTATTTATAAAAAAGGTTGCCTACCAAGAGACAACCCTACTATATATTATAAATATTTTTCTATTTTACCCTTACTTCCCTCTGAGCTAAGACACCTTCGCTGATAAGATATGTTTCAAGATTTCTAGCTTCAAGAGTTCTTACAAATTTTATCATTGCATCCTTCATCACATCTATTTTTGAAGAATTGTTTATAAAAGCTACTATTTCATCAACACTCTTTTCTGCACTCTCTGTCAAGGCCATACCAAAATTATTTTCCTTAATAAAATCTATATTATGAAGTTCATTTGGTAGATCAGTTGAAAAAGAAATTATTGGAGTCAATGAATAAATTGCCTCAAACATTGTTATCCCACCTGGCTTTGTAACTACACAGTCAGCCTTTTCCATCAACTTATCAACCTTATCTGTATATGCAAGCACTGTAATATTTTCATATTTCCCGCTTATCATCTTGTATAAAGCTTCATTTTTTCCTGCTACAATAGTTGTATGTATATTAGGCTCTTCATTTAATTTTTTATAAAAATCTTGACTCTTAGGTAATACGCCAAGACCACCACCCATAATAAGAAGTTCTTTTTTATTTCTATATGCAGCTATATCTACTACCTTTGAATTTTTTGTTGCCAAATTTTTTCTACTTAACTTTTCAAAATTTCTTTTAAATTTATCTGCTACTGGTATTCCATAGACCAAGATTTTTTCTTCATCTATACCTTTTTTTATCAATTCTTCTTTTACTTCAAAAGATGGAACCATATACTTATCTGTATTATCTGTAATCCATTCATAGTGACTACTAATATCTGTTATACATGTTATTAGGTCTATTTTTGAATTTGTTAATTCCTTGTAATAGCCAACACCTTTTGAAATCATAGGGAAAGTTGAAACTATAACATCTGGTTTTTCCTCTTCTACTATACTCTTACAACTTGCCGCTAATTTCTTTGTCAACAAATCTATATTTGCAGACTTTCTATCATTTTCTGAATAATATAATTTATATGCTTCTTTTCCATATTTTATTAATAAGCTAAATCCCTTATAGATATATTTTGCTAAAAATGGCATTGAGTACTCATAAAAATCAACTATTTTTATATCTGCTTCTTTATTAAATTTTAACATATCTTCCTTTATTGCTTTTGATGCAGACAGATGTCCCATACCGAACTTAGCTGTTAATATAAGAACTTTCATTTTTGCCACTCCCTTCACTAATCTTTTTCCTTATCATCTTTTCTTCTTCTCTTCTTTCTTGTTTTCATTATACCTATAAAAACTTAATATATAACGTGTAAATTTCTAAAGTTTTTATTAAGAATTTTATAATGTTTTTATTTTGTATTTTAAATTTTTATCTTAAAAGCACTTATTTATTTTTAAAAAACTCTTCTACCCTATTTGTTTTTATTTTACTAACTTTGTTTTTATAACTTGCCTATATGAAAAAAACTATCAAAAATTTGTCAAAAATAGGATCACTTTAGCCAAATCTGATCTACTCTCAAGTAAACTAAGGAAATATCTTTTTAATTTATTCATATTTTGTAGATATTTCTAATTTTTTTGGTATAATGAAATAGATGGGTAAGTTTTAAAAGTTTATATGGAGGATATTATGGCATTAATTAATACTAGTGAAATGTTTAAAAAAGCATACGAAGGCGGATATTCTATAGGAGCTTTCAATATCAGTAACTTAGAACAGCTTCAGGGTGTTCTTGAAGGATGTAAGGAAAAAAATTCTGCAGTTATAGTTCAGGCTTCTAAGTCTGCAATCAACTATGCAGGGATCGATACTTTAGTAGCACTTGTTAAGGCTGCTTCTGATGAAATCGGTGTTGACTGTGCTTTACATCTTGACCACGGTCCAAACTTTGAAATGGCTAAAAAGTGTATAGATGCTGGATTTACTTCAGTTATGATAGATGGTTCTCACCTTGATTATGAAGAAAATGTAGCAATAACTAAGCAGGTTGTTGAATACGCTCATAAGTTCAACGTTTCTGTAGAAGCTGAACTAGGTGTTCTAGCTGGTACAGAAGATGAAGTAAGTTCTGATGTTCATAAATACACTGAACCAGATCAGGCAGTAGATTTTGTTAATAGAACTGGTGTTGACTCTTTAGCAATAGCTATCGGTACTTCACACGGTGCTTTCAAATTCAAGGGAGAAGCTAAGTTAAGATTTGATATACTTGAAGAAATACAGTCAAAACTTCCTAATTTCCCAATAGTACTTCACGGTGCATCTGCTGTTGACCAAAATGCAGTTGCAACTTGTAACGAATTTGGTGGAAATATAGAAGGAGCTAAGGGTGTTCCAGTTGAAATGCTTAGAAAGGCATCTTCAATGGCTGTTTGTAAGATAAACATGGACACTGATTTAAGACTTTGCATGACTGCTGCTATTAGAAAGTTCTTAGCTGAAAATCCATCAGCATTTGATCCAAGAAAATATATCGGTGCTGGTAGAGATGCTATAAAGGCTGTAGTTGAGTCAAAAATAGATGATGTTTTAGGTTCAGCTAATTCTCTTTAATAAATATAAGATAACTTAACAATTAAGGCTGTTCGTATGAACAGCCCTTTTTGATTTGTATTATTTATTTTTCAAGCAGTATTTCTCTTATGTCTTCCCAGTTTTGAACAACTTCTAGACTATTTTTTCTTTTTTCGAAATCCTTAGCTATGTCTTCTTTTAATTTTGATAAATGCTTGCGATTATAATTGCTCTCCATTGCTATTACATTAAAGCCTGCTTCATACAAGTTTTTTATATTGCTTGGATTGTCTTCTATAAAGAAATCGCAGTTTAATTTTTGGGCAGTTATTACCTTTTCCTCATTACCACTTAGAGAATATACCTTACTAGAGTCTATCCCCTTACTTTCTAGCCAAGCTCTTGTTATTTTATCTATTTTTTGACTTCTTGCCGTTACAAAGTATACTTCTTTTCCCCTAGCAAGCAATAGATCTATTACTTCTTTTACACCCTCTTGTAGTTCAACTTCATTATATATATAGGTGTATTCTTCGTCAAAATTCTCATAAATATCTTGAAATTCTGGTCCATATGTATCATTCCAATGTATAGAAGTATAATCTTCTTTAGTTAAATTTTTTCCTGTTAATTCATTTAAATATGGAATGAAAAAATATGGATCTGACATTGTTCCATCTATATCTATACATATATTTTTTTTCATTATTTCCCCTAACCTTCCTAACTATTATCTTCTTTTCTAAGCATATCCACAAGCTCTAATTATATATGTAAAAGTTTTAATTTTTACATATATGTATTTATTGAAGCTAGTCTTATTTTTATAAAAATCTTAAATTTCCATAATTTCCTTTAAGCTAAAATTCAAATAATCTGATGATACTAGATGATAATGTATACCTTCTATTTCACCCTTTATTCCCAGTGGAAAACTTTCTTTTCCGTGAAGATGACCATATATCACATGTTCTGGTCTATATTCTTTTATTAAATCTGTAAAAAGGGACTCCTCATTTTTGTCGTTTGAAGGGGGATAGTGGAGTAAGACTATGATTTTTTTAAATCCTGCTTTTTTCGCTGCTTCTAAAGAAAGTTTTAATCTATTTGCTTCCCTTTTATAAATAGCCTCGTCTTTTTCTTCAAATCTAATATCATTTGGGCAAATCCAACCTCGTGTAGCACATACTGCATAGTCTCCTATTTTTTCAAAGTCTACATTCATAAAATTCATCTTATCCTCTTGATGAAATAATTTTTTTAATGCAGTTGCCGTTGACCACCAGTAATCATGATTGCCTCTTACTATATATTTTTTACCTGGTAGGGCTGCTACTTTGTCTAAATCCATTTTTGCATCGCCTAACTTAGATGCCCAAGATATATCCCCTGGTAAAAATACTATATCCTCTTCTTTTACTCTTTTTTTCCAATCTGAAAATATTTTTTCCTCATGATTTTCCCAATTCATACCAAATATGTTCATCGGCTTGTTAACAGCACTAGAAAGGTGTAAGTCTCCTATTGCAAATATTTTCATATTTTCCACCCCTTATACTTTCTTGTCTTTTATTATTTCATCTACACTATTTCTTAATACTTCATCCATTTCTGACTTCAATTTGATTATGGAAGCAATATCATTTTCTCCTGATAAGACATCTAGTCTATATTTATAATGGAAATAATTTACATCATCTCTTAGTTCTTTCAATTTATTTAGCCTAGAATAAACATCTGATGTTGCATATTCTTTTTCAGTGAACATTTCCTGTGCCTTAATTATATCTTCTCTAATTTCTCCCATTTCTTGATCTAGCAAAAAGGCTGCATCTGCTGCCCTTCTTAATCTTACTGCCAGTTCATCTGGTATATAATGATCATACTTATACTTCAATGAATGTTCTATTGTAGCCCAAAAATTCATAGCCAGTGTACGAATTTGTATTTCACACTGAAGTTCCTTTGGTCCATCTATTGTATTGACCTGATACATAATTATTACATGATAACTTCTGTAACCACTACTTTTAGAATCTTTTATATAATCCTTTTCATTAATTACTGTCATATCCGTTCTTTGTTTAATAATTTCAACTATTGTATATATATCTTCCACAAACTGACACATTATTCTTATGCCTGCTATATCTTCTATATCTTCTTCTACATTTTTAGTATCTAGCTTTTTCATCTTTGCCATTATGGAAGATATTTTCTTAGTTCTTCCCGTTACAAATTCTATCGGTGAATGAATACCCATCTGAATATAGTCTTTTCGTATATTCTTAAATTTTATTTTTAACTCTTCCACCGCATTAGAATATGGAGCTAATTTTCTTGTCCAAGCTTGATAATCCATTACTTTCACCACCTTATATTTGAAATTTTATTATCTAAGAATAAGTACGACCTTGCTATGTAAAGTCTTACTTATTCTTTATTTTTAAAAAATCTTTTCTAGCCTATAAATCTTATTAATAAAATTTTCCTTTTTATTACCCCTACTATTTTACCATAATTCTTAGCAAACTGACAAAAGTTATTGACATCTTGTTTAAATACTTTCACTTTTTTGCTTGATATTTGGCTCTTTTTCTATTATCATAGTAGGAGATAAAAATTTGATTTAGTTTGCAATTTTTAATTTTAATATTATTAGATAGATTACTAGGGGAGGAATTTATATGAACCGTTATACTAAATTTATTAATGTGATGGGAAGTTACTATACAAAAGACTATGAAAAAGAAAAAAAGAACCTTATCAAGGTTAGAGAAGTTAGAGAAGAAACAGTTAGAAAAACTTTTTTACAGGGAGACTGCGAAGTCCTAGTTATCTTTGAAGATACAGGAAAGGAAATCCTAATCGATGATTTTTCTCCTGAAGAAGATATTAAAAAATATCTGGGTTCTTCTTTCCTTAAAAAAAGAAAGAAATAATTTTTATATAAAGGATACTCGCCCTACTATTTTGCTAGAGCCAGTGTCTTTTTTATTTGTCTAAAAAGCTACATTTTAAGGCTTTATAAAGTAAAACGAGAACCTTAGGGGGTAAGGTTCTCGTTTGGGGAGATTGAGTATTTTAATTTTTTTCTTTGTATTAATATATATTCCCACTTTTTCTCTTCTTAAACATCTTTTTTTATTTTTTTTTATTTTTTTCTTTTTCTTCTATTTCATTTAGATAATTATAAATAGTATATCTAGATAGGCCCATCTGTTCTGCTATATAGGGAACACTTTTTTGTATTTTGAAAACACCCGCTTCTTTTAAATTAGATATTAATTCTATCCTATCTTTTTTATTCATCTCCACTATTGGTTTATTCATCTTTTCCAACTCTATCTTAAATTTACGCTCTGCCAATTCTCCATTATCATAATTATCAAACTCATCATAAACTTCTTCTCCCATGGAAAGAAATTTTTTAAGTGTTTTATGTATGGCTGATATTTCATCGCAATCATAATTTATACAAAAAGATATATTTCTTCCAAATGCATTTGTTACTATTGTCGATGATTTTATTTCTTTTTTTGTTTTTTTATTGGCTTTTTTATAATTTATATTATAGCCCCCCTTACTTCTTTCTATCAATTCCTCTGACCTTGTATTTAACGGATCTCCTACCCTTCTACCAGTAACCTTTCCATTATATATAGAAAGCACCGACTTATCTATATTATCTAAATCCGATATTACTACTTCACAGTGTTGACCAAACATTTCTGATATAACCACCGCTAGAGTATCTAAAAAAGTTAAAAAAGTATCAAAATCTTTTACTATCCCCTTGTATTTTTCTATTCCCATTTATCTCTAAAGCAAACTCTAAAAATTAAGTTGCTTTCCTCCTTCTAAAATATTCCTTATAATTAATATAATAAGCAATGTCCACTAATTTTTCAAGTAGCTTATATATCTTCTTAAATTTAAACAAAATTTTAAGACAAGCTTACAAGAAGATACTACTAGTAATTTTTTAGTGGCAGTAATTATAGAAGTATTATTTTCTTAATTAAGAAAATAGCCCTGATAAAAAATTTACTTTATTAGTAAAAATACCAAATTAAATAAAATTCCTACTATCAGGGTTATTTTTCTATTTTATTATATACTTTTAATACTTTATTTTTGGAAAAGTCGATAATTTATATTCTTAAATAATCTGCCTCTTCCATTCCTTTCATCACTCTATATCCACCCTGAGCTAAGGCTCTCATTTCAAATTCTCCTGGATAAATTTCAACATCTGCAATAAATTCTACTTTTTCTTTTATCCATCCTGTAAGCATTTTAGAATAAGACATGCCACCTGTTAAAATTATTGCATCTACTTTTCCATTATCTACAACTGCAAGTGATGCTATTGATTTAGCTATTTGATATGCCATAGACTGATATACTAAAAGGGCCTCTTCATTGCCTTCTTCTATCATTTTTTCTACTTCTCTAGCATCATTTGTAGCTAGATAAGAAATTAAACCACCTATACTATCTTCATACTTTTGTAAAGCTGTTGCCCCTTCTTTTTCTGCTATTGTAATACAGCTGTATATAGGTAAAACTCCAGCTCTATTTGTAGAGAAAGGTCCTTCATCAGATGACACTATATCTACCAATCTACCGTTTTTCTGGAAGTTCATAGATATACCCCCACCTAAGTGTACCACTATTAGTGATGACTCCTTGTAGTCAAGTCCCTTATCTTCACAATACTTCATAGCCACTGCCCTTGTATTTAAAGTATGTGAAAAACTTCTTCTTGGATACTGCTTTATCCCTGACATTCTAGCCTGATCAGTTAATTCATCTACTGAAACAGCATCATAGATATAGGCTGGTATTTCATATTCTTTAGATATTCTTCTCGCTATTAAAGCACCTAAATTTGAAGCATGAAACTGGGCTGGACGATGTCTCATTATATGACAAAGCTCATCATCTATTACATAGGCTCCTGTATGTACTGGTGGAAGCATTCCACCTCTCGATACTATTACATCAATTTCTTTTGGAGATATTTTACTTTTTTCAAGAAATTCCATAACCTGTTCATATCTCATATCCGTCTGATCATATAAATCATTAAACTGCTTAAGAACATCTGCCTCTATTGAAATATTTTCTATAATTTCTTCTTTGAAATCTTCATATATACCCACTTTTGTTGAAGTAGATCCTGGATTAATTATTAATATTTTCATTTATTTTACCCCTCAAATTTACTAACTTCTTCCTAAAATATAGCCTAGCACTTATTGATTTACTAAAGCTGCCATTGCAATTGATAAATATTTTTCTTCTGCTGTTGCACTTCTAGATATTAAAAGTATCAGGCATTTTGCACCTACTACAAATCCAGCCATTCTACCCCTTGCAGCCAAATTAAGACTCTTTGCAAGAATATTTCCAGCCTGTATATCTGGCACCAAAAGTATATCTGCATCTCCTGCTACCTGACTATCGTATTCTTTTATTTTTTTAGCCTCTTGAGAATATGCAAGGTCAAAAGATATAGGACCTTCCACCATACAAGATTTTATTTCTCCATTAAGATTTCTTCTTTTTAATTCAGCCGCATCTACTGTTGAAGGCATTTTGGGATTTTCCTTTTCAATGGCTGAAAGACAAGCCACCTTTGGACAAGCATAACCCAACTTGTTAAAAACTTCTACCGCATTTTCTACTATTTTTTGCTTTTGGTCAACATCTGGATATGTACACATTCCACCGTCAGTAACAGCCAAAAGTTTGTGGTATGTAGGAATTTCTTCAAAAGCCACATGACTCATTAGGCTACTTGTTCTAAGTCCCTTTTCCTTATCAACTACTGCTCTCATTAAAACTGCTGTTTCTATATGTCCCTTTAATATAAATTCTACCTTGCCTTCTCTTACTAGCTCTACTACCTTTTGAGCCCCTTCTACATCTGTTTTAACATCTATTATTTCGTACTCTTCTTTTGCAGAAAGCTTTTTTAAGATTTCTTCTATCTCTTCTTTATGACCTACAAATACTGGTTTTACAAGCCCCATCTTTTCAGCATCTATCACAGCTTCAATAGCAGCTTCATCTGCCATACAAACGCCACAACGCTTTCTTTCCTTAAATGATTTTACTTTTTCTATTACTTCATCAAAATTTCTTAACATTTTTACCTCCAATTAAAATAAGCTTATTAGATATTTTACAAAAACTCATTATTTTATTCTTCCAAGCAAGTAGTATTTAATTTTTTCTAGCTTAATATAAAATAAAATAATAAGTTTCTTCTAATTTAAAGTTGCGTTATTCTGCAAGTTATCTTATGCAGAATAACGCCTCTATCTAAATTATACCAATCCCATACCTACTCTTAAAGCCTTTTTATTTATATCTATAAATTGTTCCTTAACATTTTCTTCTATAATCTTGTCCCAATCTATATCTTCCAACTTCATACTTTTAACTATTGTTCCAAGCAGTATTATATTCATTACCTTCTGATTTCCAAGTTTTTTAGCTTCTTCAGTTGCATTAAAAGCATATACTTTTCCAGCTCTTTTTTCAATTAATTCCTTTGTATTTTCTGGATATGTATCCTGTCCATTTAAAACACCTATTGGATTAAATCTTACTGTATTTAAAACTACTAGCCCATCTTCTTTCAAGTAGTCGATATTTCTCAAAACTTCTAATTCTTCAAAACCTATAATTATATCCGCTTCTCCCATAGGAACTACTGGTGAATAAACTTTTTGTCCATATCTAAGGTGAGTCAAGACCTGACCTTCTCTTTGACTCATACCATGTACTTCACTCATCTTTACATCGTATCCTGCACTCATAAGACCTATTGTAAGTAGCTTACTGGCAGTTATTGTTCCCTGACCACCTATTCCAGTTAATAATAAATTCTTAGTCATCTTATTTTACCACCTTTCCTATTGCTTCCACTGGACATACCTGTGCACATACACTACATCCTATACACTTATTTAAATCTATTAAAGCTTTCTTTTCTTCCTTATCAAAAGATATTGCTGGACATCCTGTCTTAGTACACTTTTTACATCCAATACATTTTTCTTTTTCTACTTCAAACTTATCCTTAAATGAACCAGGGAAGTTCTTCTTATCTTCTTCAGACTGCTTCTTTAATGCACATGGCCACCAAGTAATGATTACAGAAGGTTCATCTAAAGCCAAAGCCCAATCAAGTGCCTCATTTACCTCGTCTAAATTGTTAGGATTTACTCTTCTTATATTCTTTACACCGATTGCCTTTACCACTGTTTCTATATCTATTTCTGTAGTTTCTACACCCTGAGCTGTAAGTCCTGAACCTGGGTTTTGCTGCTGACCTGTCATACCTGTAATTCTATTATCTAGTATACATGTAACTGCACTACTATTGTTATATACCGCATCTATTAGAGATGTCATTCCTGAATGGAAGAATGTAGAGTCTCCAAGTACTGAAACAACCTTTACATCTTGTTCTTCGTCCATTGAAAATACCTGAGCCGCACCATGTGCCATACTTACACTGGCTCCCATACATAAAGTCATATCCATAGCATTATATGGAGCTCCATAAGCTAGGGTATAACATCCTATATCTCCTGAAATCATGATATTCTTTCTCTTACCTAGAGTATAGAAAAATCCTCTATGTGGACATCCTGCACAGAAAGTAGGAGCACGATTAATCATTACTTCCTTAGCTTCTTCAAATATTTTAACATCTTCCCCATAAATTGCCTTTCTAATTACTTCTGGAATCATTTCTCCATGACTTGGGAATACATCTTTTCCATGGCAGTCAATTCCTAAAGCCTTTATATGAGTCTCCATTATTGGATCATTTTCTTCTATTACATATATTGTTTCTACCTTTTCTGCAAATTCCTTAAATAATTTGTCTGGTAGTGGATTTGAAAATCCAACCTTTAAATATGATGCTTCATCTCCGAATACTTCTTTTGCGTAAAGATAGCAATCACCAGATGCTATTACACCTATTTTTGCCTTATTATCTTCTATAAAGTTCCACTCACAATTATTTGAATAATCTTCTAACTGAGCCATTCTCTTAAATACATACTGTTTTCTCACCTTTGCATTAGCAGGAACCATTACATATTTTAAAGGATCTTTTTCCCACTTTTTAATTGGAGCAGATACTCTTTCTTCTTCCTCTACCAAGCCCTTTGAATGACAGACACGAGTAGTCATTCTTATCATAATAGGACAGTCATACTCTTCACTCAAATTATAGGCTTCCTTTACCATAGTTTTACATTCTTGACTATCTGAAGGTTCAAACATTGGAACGAAAGCAGCCTTTGCTAAATTTCTATTATCCTGTTCATTCTGAGATGAAAATTGACCTGGTTCATCAGCAGAAACTATAACCAAACCACCGTTTACCCCAGAATATGATGCTGTAAAAAATGGATCGGCAGCCACATTAAGACCAACATGCTTCATAGCTGCAAATGATCTAGCCCCAGCCACACTTGCCCCTATTGCAGATTCTAAAGCAACCTTTTCATTTGGCGCCCACTCTGCAAAAAGATCTTTTCTATCATAATTAGATAAATTTTCTAAAATCTCTGTACTAGGAGTTCCTGGATATGCCGCTGCAAATCTTACTCCTGCTTCAAATACACCTCTAGCGATAGCTTCATCGCCAGTCATCAATTTTTTCATAGTATAACCTCCTAAATATAAATCTACTAAATTTTCACATTGAAAAAAGCTTTTCAATAACATATCTTATTTATACCACCCTCCATAGATAAAGTCAACACTTTGTTTATTGTATATTTTTTTTAAACAATTTGTTAATATTATTTTTTATA
>RCNI01000874.1_pt1 | contig 17453 bp, 18 predicted proteins | sample 2041151 | NCBI WGS metagenome assembly RCNI01 (sample SAMN09708214, study PRJNA481090) | feces metagenome | isolation source: feces | place: Antarctica: Albino Rookery | reverse complement strand
TTTCTTAATTTTTACTTATTTTATTTTTAATTTTTAAATTAATATACATATTTTTCTTCTTAAAAATTAATTGATTTTTAATTATTATATAATAGTTTTCTATTTATAGCATAAAACAGCATAATTTTAATAAAAAGAGATATTCAAAATGAATATCTCTTTTCTATTAATTTTAACTACATATTTTTAATATATCCGGAACGTAAATACAATACTCTGTTTTATATTTTTCTCTAACGCTATTATTTTTAATTTTCATATCAATAATAGTATATTCCTTAATATTTATATTCTTTTTTATTATATAATTATTAGCTATATCAAACTTACCTTTTTTATTTTCTATTTGTCTATCCATATGTCTAACATAACTTCCGAATAATAGATTTTTTCCCATTATAACTATAGCTTCTTCTTGAATGACTCTAGCATTTCCTATATTATTTTCTAATATAACCGGTGTATAATCTAATAACTCTTTTTCTTTTATATAATATTCAAAATCTTTCGGATCATCAATATATCTTATTGTATATTCTTTACTAATATCAATTTCATCTACTACTTTTTCTAATACTTCTTCTGGAATGTTTTCAAACTCGTTAAATATTTTTCTTCTTAATTTTATTTTTTCCCAAATTATCTTGTCAAGCACGCTAACGAATTCATTGATACCATACATACAATCACCTCAAAAAATAATTATTTAATGATTTTTTTAATTTTAGCTAATTATATCATATATTTTTTTATTTAGCAACTCTATATTATATTTTGTACTTTAATTTTTTTCCTATTTGCTATATTTTTAAAATTTCTTTTTAAATTTTCTATTGCTTGTATTGTTTCTGTCTTTTCTTTTTCTTGTATATTAACTTTACATTTTAATATTTCTTCTTCTATTTTATCTATGTCTTCATGATTAATAAATATATCCCATATTTTTTTTATATTATTCCAATCTTTTTCTAATTCTTTTAAATGTTTTTCTGCTATTTTATAATCTTCTAGTTCTATTTTATTTTTTATATGATTTAAATCTGCATTAAAATAATTACTTGTATTTTGTATATATTTTATTTCATATAATCCAGTGCTTAATGATATTATAATAGCTATAACCAAAGTTATTACTTGTTTCATATTATTTCCTTTCTTCTTTTAATTGATATATAAATTGATTATTTTCATCAATTGTTCCAACTAAAATATTTTCCATTTTTATTTTTTTCTTTTTAAGTATTTGATTAATATAGTTTTCATCTATTTTTAATATTTTTAAGCTATCATCTAAAATTTTACCATCACTTATTATATTAAGTGGAATTTGATTTATATTTTGATCTTTTCCTATTACATTTAGATCTCCATTTGTTTCTAAAATTGCATAACTTACATCTGTTATTTTGAAATATCCATTTTTCCTTATTTGACTCATTAATTCTTCCACTGTATATTGTTGTTTTCTTAGTTCTTTTTCATTTATTTTACCATTCATTATCATTATTGCTGGACTTCCGCATACTATTTTTTCTACTTTATTGTTACTTTGTATTATTAAAGTAAATATTATATATAGTATTAATAAACAAAGTATTGGCATAATTCCATTTAATATGGTAATATCTTCTGATGACATTGGTCCTGAAGCTAAGTCGGCTATCATTATAATTATTACAAATTCGAATGGTTGGATTTGTGATAATTCTCTTTTTCCCATTAATCTTACTACTAAAAAAACAAATGCATATAATATTAATGCTCTTAAAAAAACTACTAACATATCATTCCTCCATTTATATTAATATTGTTTACATATTTTTTTTAATTATACAAATAATATTTTTAGGAGGTGTTTATGAATACAGATTCTAATATTCCTTTTGATAATCATAATTTAATTGGAATTTTTATTTTAAAATTTTTAGCTATTTTAGCTATTTTTGGTGTAATTTCTTTTATGACACCTAACATAACTTCTAATGGATATATAACTATGTTCATTGGTGCTTTAATAGTTTCCATTCTAGATTTTCTAATTTCTTCTTTTATAGGAATTTATGATATGCAATTTGGTAGAATGTTAACTTCTTTTTTTACAGCTATTATTATAATTTATGGTATTGATTTTTTTACTTCTACTATTAATATTAATGTTATAACAGCTTTTTTATCTGCAGCTGCGTATGCTTTGGTTTCTTCTTTTATTCCTGGAAAATTTGAAGAATAAAAAAAGTTAGAATTTTAAATTCTAACTTATTTTAATTTTTCGTTTAAGATATTTATTTCTTTTTGTGTTTTTTCTATTTTTTTAGAGTATGTTTCAATATATTTTTCTAGTTCTTCTATTTCTTTTAACACTTTTTCTTTTTCTAATTCTTTTTCTTTTATATTTTTTTCAATATTACTATATTCTTCTATTTGTTTATTTAATTTATTTATTTCTTCTTTAGTTTTATTTATTTCTTCTTCTACTTTTTTTATTTCTTCTTCATATATCTTATTAGCATTTTCTATTTTATTTATTGTATTTTTATTATCTATATTTTTATATGGTCTTGATATATATGCTACACATACATATGTTACAGATAATAAGAATATAGTTAAAAATGTGAATATTCCAAAGCATATTGCAACAACGGTTCTTTTTTCTTTGGTATCATCATATTGTTTTTTATATTCTGAAAATACACTTAAATTAATAGTTGGTTTTTTTATTTCTTCTAGTGGTTGTTCTTTTTGTTCTTTTGATTCTATTTTTTTAGTATTTTCTTTTGAAACTTTTTTTGTACTTGTTTTTTTATTATTACTTTTTTTTACTTGTTCTTTTGTATTTTCTTTTTTCATTTTACACCTCTTATTTTGCTTTTAGGCTTTCTTGATATTTATTGTTTAATTCTATAAATTGTTGATTTATTTTATCAAAATTTTCTTTTACATTTTGTTTATTTTTTTCAAGATTACTTTTTTCTATTTCAAATACTTCTATTAATTTTTCAAGTTCTTCTAATTTTTGTACATTTTTTTTATCTAATTCTTTTATATCTTTTAATTTAGATTGTAATACTTCTATTTCTTTTTCCGAATCTTTTAAAGCATTTTTTTGTTCTTCCAATTTTTCTCTATTTGTAAACATATTATTTGTTTTTTCTTCTTGAATACTAGTATTTCTTTTCATTAATCTTGCATATTCTTTATTTATTAACATTTCTTTATTTATTGCGTATCCACCTAAGCATAATATTGATATGTAAATTATTGAATATACTATTATATCTGTTATTAAACTTCTTCTTTTATTTTTTTTCTCTTTATTTTTCACAATACCACCTCTATAATAAAATATTATCACGAATTTTTTTTATTGTCAATTATGAAAAAATAAAATGAAATAATTTAATTATTTCATTTTATTTTACTATTATTCTTTTGCTTTATCTATTAATTCTTTTAATGTAACTAATTTTTCTTTTAATTTAGTTAATTCTTCTTCATCTGTTTTTTGTTTAATATCTTTTTTTACTTTATTAGTTAATTTATCTATATCTTCTTTTAAGAATGATAATAATTCTAAAACTTCTAATCTTTCTGATTTATATTGTTTTATTGTTCCTTCTGTATTATCTATTTTTCCATCTACAATTTCAAATGTTTGATTTAATTCTGGAATTATACTACTTATATTAAACTTTCTATGAATTTCGTTATAGAATTCTCGTTGAGCGTCATATTCTCCATGTACAATAAATACATTTTCTGGTTTTTTATCCATTGCATTCATCCAAGATATTAATCCATCTTTATCTGCATGACCTGAGAATCCATCTAGATATCTAATTTCTGCATTAACACCTATTTCTTCTCCATAAATTTTTACAAGTTTTTCGCCAGATAATAATTTTCTACCTAATGTTCCTTCTGCTTGATATCCTACGAATACTACTGTACATTCTGGTCTCCATAGATTGTGTTTTAAATGATGTTTTATTCTTCCTACTTCACACATTCCACTTGCTGAGATTATTATTTTAGGTTCTTTATCTTCATTTAATGCTTTTGATTCTTCTGAAGTTCTTATGAAATGTAAATTTTCAAATTCAAATGGATTATTTCCAGATATTAAATAACCTAGTGTTTCTGGATCAAAGCATTCTCCATTTTGTTTAAATATTTCTGTTGCACTTACTGCAAGTGGGCTATCTACATATACTGGTATTTTGTTTAATCTTTTTATTTTGTCTCCATATAAATCTAAGTTTTTATTTATTTCGTATAATAATTCTTGTGTTCTACCAACTGCAAATGAAGGAATTACTACATTACCACCTCTATCTATTGTATCTAATACAATTGATAAAAATTCTAACGATTGATTTTCAATATTTCCATGTAATCTATTACCATATGTAGATTCAATAACTAATGAATCTGCACTCTCTATAATAGTAGGATCTTTTAAAATAGGCATATTTTTATTTCCTAGGTCACCTGTAAATACTATTTTATGTTTTTTGCCTTTTTCTGTTATATAAAGTTCTATTATTGCTGAACCTAACATATGTCCTGCATCTTTTAATATAAAGCTTATATTATCTGATATTATTTTTTCTTCATTATATTCTAATGGTCTAAAATATTTTAAACATTTTGTAGCTTCTTCTGCTGTATATAAAGGTTTTGTTTCTTTTTTCCCTGCTCTTATTCTTTTTCTATTTACCCATTCTATTTCTCTTTCTTGAATATGCCCACTATCTGGCAACATTATTGTTGCTAAATCACAAGTAGCTTTTGTAGCATATATTGGTCCTTTATACCCTTCTAAATACATTTTTGGTATTCTACCTGAATGATCTATATGCGCATGTGTTAATAGCACAAAATCTATTTCACTTAAATTAAAAGGAAATGGTTCATAGTTTAACATTTCTTCTTGTAATGTTCCTTGAAACATTCCACAATCTACTAAGAATTTTTTTTCGTTAGTTTCTACTAAATAACACGATCCTGTAACTGTTCTTGCTGCTCCGCAAAAAGTAATTTTCATATATATATTCCTCTTTTCTTTAGTTAATTAATCATCTGATGTAAGTTTCAATTCTTCCCATTCTTCTTTTGTTATCAATAACTTTCTTGGTTTACTTCCTTCGTATCCAGATATTAGACCTCTTTCTTCCATTTGGTCAATAATTCTTCCAGCTCTTGCATAACCTATTTTAAATCTTCTTTGTAACATTGAAGCAGATGCTTGCCCCATGCTAACTACTAGATCCATAGCTTCATTTAATAATGAATCTGCATCTTTGCTTTCTTCATCTGTAACTGGATTTTCTTTATCTTTTCCACTTACTTCTCTTTCTATTTTTTCTATTATTCCATCATCATAAGATGGTGTTGAATTAGCTTTTATATCTTCTACAACTCTTTCTATTTCACTTTCAGATATAAATGTTCCTTGTACTCTTTGTGGTTTTGTTAAACCAGTTGGGAAATATAGCATATCTCCTTTTCCAAGTAATTTTTCAGCTCCTTGCATATCTAAAATTGTTCTTGAGTCTACTTGAGATGCCACTGTAAATGCTATTCTAGATGGTATGTTTGCTTTGATTACACCTGTTACTACATTTACAGATGGTCTTTGTGTAGCAATAATTAAATGCATACCTGCTGCTCTTGCTTTTTGTGCTATACGACAAATTGCTTCTTCTACTTCTTTTGATGCTACCATCATAAGATCTGCAAGTTCGTCTATTATTATAACTATTTGTGGAAGTTTAGCATTTTCAGTTGTTTCTTCTTTATGTAATTTTGCTTCTTTTTCCATTAATTGATTGTAACCTTTAATGTCTTTTACACCTTTTGAAGCAAATAATGAATATCTATTTTCCATTTCTTGTACTGCCCAATTAAGTGCCCCAGAAGCTTTTTTAGAATCTGTAACTACCGGTATTAATAGATGTGGTATACCATTATAACCTGATAATTCAACCATTTTAGGATCTATTAATATTAATTTAACCTCAGATGGTTTTGCTTTATATAATATTGACACTATTATACTGTTTATACAAACTGATTTACCTGAACCTGTTGAACCTGCTATAAGTACGTGAGGCATTTTAGCTATATCCCCAACAACATATTCTCCTGCAGCATCTTTTCCTAAACCAAAACAAATTTTAGATTTATGTTCTGTAAATTCATCTGATGTTATTACATCTTTTAAGAATACTGATTCATTTTTCTTATTTGGTACTTCTATACCAACAGCTGCTTTTCCTGGAATAGGAGCTTCTATTCTTATACTTTTAGCTGCTAAAACAAGTGCTATATCATTAGCTAGATTTTCTATTTGTTTTACTTTTACACCTACACTTGGTGTAAGTTCATATCTTGTAACTGTTGGTCCTTTTGTGACATGTGTTACTTTGGCTTCTACACCAAAACTTTGTAAAGTGTTTTGTAATTTTATTGTTATTTCTTTGATTTCATTTTTATCTATTCCTTGATCTTTTGCTGTATTATTTTTTAATAAATTTAATGATGGGAATTTATATCCTTGATCTTCTGCATGTTTAATATGCTCTAATTGTAAAACTTCTTTTAATTGTTCTTTTTTCTCTTCTTTTTCTTTTTTGAATAATTCATTGTCATTACCTAAATTATCTAAATCAAAAACTATTTGTGGTTCGTTTTTAGCAACTTTTAAATGTTTTTCTACATCTTTACTGCCATTTTCCCTCATTAAATCCATAATACTTGATTTATCTTGTACTTTTTTAGGCTCTTCATGAATTTCTACTTCGCGTGCTACTTCTCTTGCTACTTTTCTTGCTTCTTTTACTTCTTTAGCATCTTTAACCATATCATTTACATTATTTTTTACATTATCTCCTATGTCAGTAAACATAGATGTAAACCATAATATAAGTTGTCTAAGTGATATATTGCAAGCAAATAATCCTGTAAGTAAAGTTGTACTTATTAATAAAATTTTTGTTGCAAAACTTCCTATTAAATTACACATAAATGAAGTTGATATACTTCCTATTACCCCACCCATATTCATTTTTTCTATAGACTGAGTATATGCATATTCACAACTTTCACCTATATTACTTATACTTAAATATTCATTTGTAGTAAATATATAAGCTAATGATGATACAAGTAAGGATAAAAATAATCCTTGCATTATTTTTCTTCCTACATTTACTTCGTCATACACAACTAATGCTGCTCCTATATACAAAAATATAAATGGTACTATATATCTAGATATTCCAAATAGTCCTGTAAATATTTCATTAATTAAATGTCCTAAACTTCCTGCACTACTAAATGTAAATACAAACATGATTAATGATATTATTATTACAATTCCACCTATTAAATCTTTATTTTGTGCACTATTACTACTTTTTTTACTTGATACTTTATTTTGTGCTTTAGTAGGTTTCTTATTTTTGGAACCTTTTCTTCTACCCATACATCTTCCTCCTAAAAAAATATATTTATTTAAAAACTTTTTATAACGCTTTAAATAAATATATAATTTTTTTATTTTAATTCTTTTCTATTTCCGCGTACTACTTCTAAAGTTTCGCTTATTATTCCCTCTAATTTTTCTAGAACAGAATCAGCGTATTCTCTTGTTCCTTCTGAAATTTCTCTAGATACTGTATTTGCAGCTTCTACAATTTCATTTTTTTGTGCTAATGCCTGTCTTGTAATTTCATGATCATTAATCATACTTACAATTTGAGATTCTGCTTCTCTTTTTATTTCTTCTGCTTCTTTTTGAGCATCCATTATGATTTTTTGTCTTTCTTCTTTAACCCATTTTGCTTGTTTCATTTCTTCAGGAATTTTTATTCTAATGTCTTCTATTAAATCTTGTAATTCCTCTTTATCAACAACTACCTTAGATGAAAATGGTAATTCTTTTCCTGCTTCTAATAATTCTTCTAAATTTGTTAATAATGTAAATATTTCCATATATTTTTACCCCTTTCGCTTCCAAAAACTAATTTCTACTCTTCCATATTTTTTTATGTTTACTACTTCTAAGTTTGCTATTTCTTTTGGATATTTTACATTTTTATCTGTTTCGAATACTATTATTCCATCAATATCTAGTATATCATATTTTGATATATTTTCAATACTTTTCACCCCTAAATCAGATAAATATGGTGGATCTATAAATATAATATCAAATTTTTCATTATTAGCTGCTAAACTTTTAATACATTTATCTGCATCTTTTTTAGAAATTTTGACTTCTTTATTAGTTTTAGTGTTATTTACATTAGATAAAATTGTTTTAAAACTTTCTTGTGCTTTATCATTTAATACTGCATATTTTGCTCCTCTACTTATTGATTCAAGTCCAAGAGCTCCAGTTCCACTAAACAAATCTAATACTCTTGCATCATCTAAATAGTTCATTAAAGAACTAAATAATGCTTCTCTTACTCTATCTAATGTTGGTCTTGTATTATCTGATTTTACACTTTCAAGTTTATATCCTTTAAATCTTCCTGCTATTATTCTCATTTTATTCTCCTTATTTTATTACTTCTACTATATTATTTTCTACTGGTGGGATATTAGAAATTTCAACTGCTTGTTCTAACATATCTACAATTTCTTCGTATTTATCTATATCATTATAATATGCTGTTATTATAATATCTTCTTTTTCTACTTTATCTCCTATTTTTTTATTAAAATTAAATCCTACTGCATAATCTATTAAATCTTCTTTTTCCTTTCTTCCTCCACCCATTTCTACTAGTGTTTTTCCTATTATTTCTCCATTTATTTTAGTAATATATCCTGCTTTACTTGCTCTTAAGTAACTCATATATTTTACTCTTCTTTTTAATACTGGCACTTGATTTTCTAATAATCCATCTTGTGCTTTAACAAATTCTATAAATTTATTATATGCATTTCCATTTAAAATTGCTTTTTTCATTTTTTCTTTATTTTCTTCTATATCACTACCAAGTCCTGCTAAATCTATCATATGTGCACCTACTTCAAATACTACTTCTTTTAAATCTTGTGAAACTAATGTATCTAATGCTTTTTCATCTGATGTTAAAAATTCTATTACTTCATCTATTTCCATAGAATTTCCTACTTTTTTACCTAGTGGTTGATCCATAGGAGTAATTACAGCTCTTGTTTCTTTTCCTACTTGTTTTCCTATTTGAACCATTGCCATAGCAAGTTTTTTTGCTTTTTCATATGTTTTCATAAAAGCACCTGATCCATATGTAACATCTAATAATATTTTATCTGCCCCTGATGCTATTTTTTTAGACATTATTGATGAAGCTATTAATGGTAATGATGATACTGTAGCAGTTACATCTCTTAGCGCATATAATTTTTTATCTGCTATTGCTATATTTTCATTTTGTGTAATTAATGCCATTGATATTTTATTTACTTGATTTATAAATCTATCAAATGGTAATTCAATATTCATTCCTTCTATTGATTCTAATTTATCTGCTGTTCCTCCTGTAAATCCTAAACTTCTTCCAGACATTTTAGCAATAGGAACACCTAATGAAGCTACTATTGGTAATACTATTAATGTAACTTTATCCCCAACACCACCTGTAGAATGTTTATCTACTACATATTTTTTATCTTGACTTTTTACTCTACTTAAATCTAGTGTATCTGATGACATTGCCATAGCAAGTGTAAGATTAGTTATTTCTTCGAGTGTCATTCCATTTACATATATAGCTGCAAGTAATGCAGATGCTTGATAATCTGGAATTTCATCTTTACTATACTCAGATACAAAATATTCGATTTCCTCTTTAGTTAATTTTTCTTTATTTAATTTTTTCTCAATTATATCGTACATTCTCATATATTATCTAACCCCTTATTTTAATCTTAACAATATATATAATCCTATCATATTTATAGAAGTATTTGCAATTGCATGAACTAACCACGAATTATAAATTGTTTTACTTTTTATATCTATATAATTAAAAATAATACCTGTAGCAAATAATCCAAAGTATCCTAATAAATACATAATTATATTCATTCCTGGTTCAAATATTGCACTATGGTACAATGAAAATAGTATAGCTGAAAATATCATTGCATATTTTTTGTTTTTTCCTTTAAATAATTCTAAAAATATAATTCCTCTAAAAAAGTATTCTTCTAATAAGGCATTTACAAATACTATATAGCATGTAGTTATACAATATTCTATTACACCCATATTTATAGTTTTAGATGCATCTATTGCTATTTTTTCAAAAAATTCTACATTACTAATAAGGTACATTGAAATGCTACTTAATAAAATAACACCTAAAACTGTAAACAAACCTACTTTTATATCTTTAATACTTTTTATTTTAAAAAAATTTTTAACCGATTCTTTTTCTTTTATCATGTATAAATAAATTGTTGGTATTATACAAAACATTATTATCTTAATAAATGATGCTCTAAAGTAAGGTAAGTCCATTATTTTAGATACATAAAAATAAGTAATACATGCTATTATTGAAATTATAGATAATGCTATTTCTCTTTTGTTTTCTTTTATATATTCTTTTATTTTAATCATTATTATCACTCACGAATTTTTTACAAAAACTTTTTCTATGTAACTCACATAGACCATACTTTTTTATAGCTTCTATATGTGCTTTTGTTCCATAACCTTTATGTTTAGCAAATCCATACTCAGGATATTTTTTATCGTCTTCAATTAACATTCTATCTCTTGTTACTTTGGCAATAATACTAGCTGCTGCAATAGACATACTTAACATATCCCCTTTTACAACTGTTTGACTTTCCATATCTAAGTCAACTTTTTGATTACCATCTATTAAACAAAAATCTGGTTTTATTTTTAAATTTTCTACTGCCATTTTCATTGCTTTTTTAGTAGCATTTAATATATTTATTTCATCTATTTCATCTTGCCATACTATACCAACACCAACGGCTAATGCTTTTTCATTTATTTCATCAAATAATTTTTCTCTTTTCTTTTCAGATATTTTTTTAGAATCGTTTATTCCTTCTATGAATTCATCTTCTTTAAAAATAACAGCTCCTGCTACAACTGGACCACATAATGGACCTCTTCCTGCTTCATCTATTCCACATATTAATTTATATCCTTGTTTTCTTTTTTCTTTTTCGATTTTTTTCATATTTTCAATTCTATCTTTTTCTTCCATGCCTATCTCCTATCTTTCATATTTATTTTACTACATAATTTATAATTTGTCAGTAATAAAGTACAAAAAAATTATTTTATTACATAGATTATACAAGTAGAACTTTTGTTTGTAAACTATTATAAATATTTTTCTATACATTCGACAAAATATGTAAAAAAAAAGGTCAGTTTTTCTAACCTTTATTTTTTTAATAATATATTATAAATATATTACCAAAGAGAAATATATCTATATAGTAATATTATCTATCAGCTTTAATTTTTATAGCAAATAAAAGAAGATAGAGTTATCTATCTTCTCTATCTTCTCTATCTTCTTTTTCATTTATTTCTTTATTTTTTTCTTTTGTTTCTTTTTCTTTTCTACTCTTATTAATTTCTTCTTCAGAGCGAGTTTTAGATTTTAAATCATTATAGAATTTATCTTTTAATGTTTCTTTTTCTTCTACATTATCACTTAAGTTTAAATCATCTTTGCTTTTGAAAATACGATCGTTTTCTTCGTTTCTTATAAACATATTGATAACTTTAGAAAATCTTCCATCTCTAGTTTTATCAAAGTATTTTTTACCTTGAATTTTAGATTTCATTTTATCTACAAATTTAGGTTTAATATCTAATAATTTTTTAGCAGTTAATAATTTTTCATCTGATGCATCGCCTAATACAACATGTGTTTTTCTATATTCTTCACAAACTTTTTCATCTATTCCTAAAATAGCAAATTTTTTATCTATATCTTCTAATTTATTTAAAATTAATAAATTATCTTCAAATAATTCATATCCTTTAATAAATTTAGCTTCTACACTTCCTGAAAATGTTTCATCATTTATATCTATATTTTTTTCTTCTAAATTTTTAACTAATTTATTATATAATACTTTATATCTTTCTTTAAAACTACTTTCTAACTGTTCTATATCACAAGGATTTTCTAAATCTAATTTTACTTTACCTGCATCAAAAGCAAGATTATTTCCTTCTAAGTATCCTAAAAATTTAATTTTATTAAATATTCCTTCTTTTATTCCAAAAATGCTATTATCTATATCTTCTGGTGCTTTTTCTACCATAGTTTTATATGATTTTTTCATTAATTTATCATTTATCACCTTAGCTTGACTAAGTTTTACTTTTAATAATGAGTTAGAAATTCTTCTAAAGTTAATAACTTCTTCTGGTTTTATTCCGCCACTTTCAAGTCCATCTTGAATTTCAGTAAGCATTTTATTTACTTCTTCTTCTGACATTCTCATATAGTATGCTTTTTGTGCGTTATGAGGTAATCTCATATATGCTTTAAAAGATAATGTCATTTCATTTTTTAATATACGATTACTATATGCTTTATTCTCATTTACAGGTTCTTTATTTTCTGAATTATTCGTATTAGAAAAATCTATGTATGTTTGATCTAGATTATATGCTTTAGATTTTTGATTATTTTCTAAATTTTGTTTTTCTTTTTCCTCTTTAGGATTTTTTTCTTCTTTTTTGTTTTCTAAATTTTCTTTTTGAGTATTATTTTTACCTTCTTTTTCCTCAGTTTTTTTCTCTTTAGCTTTATCTTTTTTATCATAATCAAAATAAAGACCTTTAATATCTAATGCTTTTCTATAGTCTTCAAATATTTTCTTTTGACTATCATGAAAATTATTTAATGCTTTTTGATTTTTATCAACTTCATCTATTAATTTAATTTGTTCATCTAATTCTTCTATTTTTTCTTTTATTTTACCAATTTCACTTAAACTTTTTTGTCCTTGAGTAATTTGTAAATTTAAATCATCTTTTTCTTTAATAATTTTAGCTTTATATTTTAAAACATCACTTCCGGCAAATTTAGCTACTATATCTCTTTTATTTTGTAATTCATTTTTTGCTTTTTTTAATTTTTCTTGAGATTCTTTTTTGAATTTTAATAATTTTCCTCTCATTTTGTCTTTAACTTTTTCTAAATTATCTTGTATTTGATTTTTAGTTTTTTCATCTTTAGCACTATTTAATTTTTCTTTTAAATCATAATATTCTTTTTTTATTAACTCTAATTCTTTTTCCATATTAATCACCTATCTTTTTATCTATTTATTTAATGATATACAAATCTTATAAATTTCATTTTTATCTTTATTTTTTTCTTTAGCAACTCTTTTTACTGCTTCTTTTCTAGTAAGACCTTCTTTTAGATATTTAATAAGTAATTCTTCTTCTGTTACATTTTCAAGTTCTAATTCTTTATCATGTTTTAATTCTTCTTCTGTTTTTCCTTCAATTATTAATACCATTTCACCTTTTGGCGCTACCTTTTCAAAGTGGTCTAATATTTCTGTAACTTTACCTCTTATATGTTCTTCATATACTTTAGTAAGTTCCCTTGCTATACATATATTTCTATCTCCTAATATATCTAATACATCCTTTAATGTATTTATAATTTTATGAGGAGCTTCATAAAATATAAGTGTTCTTTTATCATTTTTTACTTCTTGTAATCTTTCTTTTCTTTGCTTTTTATTAACAGATAAAAAACCTTCAAAAGAAAATCTTGTTGTATCTATTCCAGATTTAACTACCGCTGTAATTAATGCTGTAACTCCTGGTATTACTTCTATGTCATATCCTCTTTTTACAAGTTCAATAACAAGTAAATAGCCTGGATCTGAAACACAAGGCATTCCAGCATCTGAAACTAAAGCAATATTATTACCTTCATCTAATAATTTTATAACTTGATTTATTTTTTCAGCTTCGTTATGTCTATGATATGATATTTGTCTTTTTACTATTTCATAATGATTTAACAATTTTAATGTTTGTCTTGTATCTTCTGCTAATATTAAATCAACTTCTTTTAAAGTATCTAATGCTCTAATTGTAATATCTCTTATATTTCCAATTGGAGTTCCTACTATATATAACTTTCCTACTTTATTCACTTTATTTCCCCTTTTATTTATCTAATCCATATATTTCATTTATTTCATCTGTATATGTAGAATCTTCATTATACTCTATTAAATTTTGCATAACAGTTGTTTCATTATTTCCATCTTTAACAAATTCAAAAAATACTAATGATGGTTTTGAATTTTGTTTTGGACACATAAATCTAATTTTTTTAGGTTCTAATTTGTTTTCTCTTGCTAAATATAATATATCTGTTAATCTTTCTGGTTTATGTACCATATACATTTTACCTTTACTTTTTAATAATTTTTTAGCAGAAAAAAATATATCCTCTAAAGTACATTTTATCTCGTGTCGTGCTATATTTGCAACAGAGTCATTATTTTGTACTCCACTTCCAAGTTTTTTATACGGTGGATTTACAGTTATAATATCAACTGTATCTGGATACCCTTCATCCATTAAAGCTTTTTTAATTTTTTTTACTTCTTTTATATCCTCATGAATTATTTGTATTTTTTTATCTAAATTATTATACTCAACATTTCTTTTTGCTAAGTTTGCCATTTCATTTTGTAGTTCTACCCCAAAAATTCTACTTACTTTGTTTTTAGCAGATATTATAACTGGAATAACAGCACTTCCTGTACATAAATCAAGTACAACAGTACTATCTTTTGTTCCTTTAACCATATTAGCTAAAATAACACTATCTATTCCAAAGCAAAAATATTTTTTATTTTGTATAATTTTTAAATTTTTAATTCCTAAATCATCTAATCTCTCATTTTCGTTTAGTTTCATCTTCAATCTCCTATATATTTATTATACTATATTTTATAAAATTTGTCTAGCTTTTTAATAAAATATGGAAGTTTTGTAACGTTATTTTTATGTAAATTAAATACAAAAAAACTTAGGCTACTTAGCCTAAGTATTTTAGATATTATGCATGAATAATAGTTCCTTTTGAACCGTATATTGCTGTATCTGCATTTAATAGATTTGCTATAACTGCTTTTCTTTCTGGTCTATTTTCTACAAAAGAAAGAGCTGCTTCTACTTTTGGTAACATACTACCTTTAGCAAATTGATTTTCACCAATATATTTTCTTGCTTCTTCTACTGTTAAAGTATCTAAGAATTCTTGATTTTCTTTATTGAAATTAATTGCTACTTTATCTACAGCAGTAAGAATTACTAAATAATCTGCATTTAATTTAGAGGCAAGGCAAGCAGAAGCTTTATCTTTATCTATTACAGCACTAACACCTTTAGTTACGTCTGTATTTAATACAGGAACTCCGCCACCACCACAAGTTATTACTACGTGATTATTTTCACTTAAAAGTTTTACAGTTTCTAATTGATGTATATCTACTGGTTCTGGAGATGCAACAACTTTTCTATATCCTCTACCAGCATCTTCTACATATATATCACCAGTTTCTGCATGTAATTTTTCTGCTTCTTCTTTTGTGTAATACATTCCTATTGGTTTTGTTGGATTTTTAAAAGCTGGATCTTTTTCATCTACAATAACTTCTGTTACTAGAGTTACAACTTTTTTATCTATATTTAATTTTTTTAGTTCATCTCTAATTGCTTTTTGTAAATGATAACCTATATATCCTTGGCTCATTGCAGTACATTCTGCAAGCGGCATTGAACTTTTAATTACATCTTGTTTGAAAGAATTTTCAAAAGCTAAATTAATTGTACCTACTTGTGGTCCATTTCCATGTGCTACTACAACTTCATGTCCTTGTTCTATATATGAAACAATTGCTTTAGCTGCAAATAACACTTTTTCTTCTTGTTCTTTTGGTGTATTTCCTAAAGCGTTTCCACCAAGTGCTATTACTATTTTACTCATATTATCTCCTCTTTTCTACAATTTTATAATAACCAATATTTATAAAATTGTCAATATTTTATTGTACTTAATTTTATTTTGTTCATACTATATATTAGGAGGTAAAAAATGAGAGTAAACATGTACAATTTAATACGTTTTTTTCTATGTAATTATAAACCTAAAATAAATATAGGAAATAATCATTATTTAAATAAACCTGAATTTTCTTTTTTCCTTAATGCCTCTGAAATAGAAAAATACTTAACGAATCTAACCTGTAAAAAAAATAAAATGAAATAATTTATGTACTTTTTTATCATAAAATAAATATTGATTTATTGATTTTTGGTAATATATATGCTATACTACGGGTGTAAAATTTTTTTTAAAATAAGGAGGATTTATGGAAAAATTTATAGTTAATGGTCCTTGTAGATTAGAGGGAGAAGTAAAGATTAGTGGTGCTAAAAATGCTGCTGTTGCAGTAATACCTGCTACTCTTCTTGTAAATGGTGTATGTCATTTAGAAAATGTTCCAAAAATAAGTGACATAGATAACTTAATTGAAATTTTAACTAAACTTGGATCTAAAATATCATATATAAACGATAATGAACTTATTATAGATAATACAAATATTACATCAACTGTAGCTGATTCTGAGCTTACTTCTAAGTTTAGAGCTTCATCTTATTTATTAGGAAGCTTACTTGGTAGATTTAACAGTGCTCAAATTAGTTTACCTGGTGGATGTAATTTAGGGGCTAGACCTATCGATCAACATATTAAATGTTTTGAATCTTTAGGAGCTACTGTTGAAGTTAAACGTGGAAATGTATATGCTAAAGCAGATAAATTAGTTGGTACTCATATATTCTTTGACGTTGTTTCAGTAGGTGCTACTATTAATGCTATTTTAGTAGCTGCTCTTACAGAAGGAACTACAACAATAGAAAATCCTGCTAAAGAACCACATGTTGTAGACGTAGCTAACTTTTTAAACTCACAAGGTGCTAACATTAAAGGTGCTGGAACAGATATTATTAAAATAACTGGTGTTAAAGAACTTAAAGGTGGTAAACCTTATTCTATTATTCCAGACCAAATTGAAGCTGGTACTTTTATGGTTGCTGCAGCAGTAACTAAAGGTGATGTACTTGTTAAAAATATAATACCAAAACATATGGATCCTATTACAGCTAAATTAAGAGAAGCTGGTGCTACTGTAGAAGAAGTTAATGGAGATTCTTTAAGAGTTTCTATGACTGAAAGACCTAAGGCTATAAATGTAAAAACTATGCCTTACCCAGGTTATCCTACAGATATGCAACCTCAAATGGGAGTACTACTTACTCTTGCTGAAGGAACTAGTATGATTATTGAAAGTATTTGGGAATCTAGATTTCAATATACAGATGAACTTATTAAAATGGG
>RCNI01000873.1_pt1 | contig 17484 bp, 16 predicted proteins | sample 2041151 | NCBI WGS metagenome assembly RCNI01 (sample SAMN09708214, study PRJNA481090) | feces metagenome | isolation source: feces | place: Antarctica: Albino Rookery | reverse complement strand
CATTTGTAAATCAGTACTATAAATATACAACAAATTTCGCTAATCACCAAATTTATAAGCACTTACAATTCGTCGAACTCACGTTATTTTAATAACAGCATGCCGCACACTCTTACTTCAGAAATTACGATGCCCTACCAGGCAGAGCGCTGGGAACAGATAAAACAAATTTCGTCCGTACACAAACTGACCTATAAACTTAGTCCGGATGCATACGAACGAAAAAATTCTTTCCTGCAAATGATACTAAACAGCTAAAATATTATTCCTGCTTACGTCCTTCCCTGGTAATCCTCTTGCCATAATAGACGATTACCAGAACCAGTGCCAATACCAACAGACCGGAACAGATTGTCCCTGCCCATCTGCCGGCTATATAGACGTCCGGATGAAAATAAAAAGATATCGTATGCTCCCCGGCCGGCACTTCCATCCCTCTTAATATCCAATTTGCCCTGAAATGTTCTGCTTCCTGTCCGTCAATCATCGCTTTCCAACCATGAGGGTAATAAACTTCAGAGAACAATATAACTCCCGGCTGCGTAGATTTATAGCGATATTCCAATCTGTCCGGTTTATAAGAGAGCAATTCGACCTTTGCCGTTGAATCGATTTTCAGATCTTGCATACTGATTAAAGATTCAAAACGCTTGTCGACCAATGCCAGTTCACGCGGATTGGAGTTCAACAGCCCGGCCATTTCTTCATCTGCATTTTCAACGATTTGCACTTTAGACACAAACCACGCATTTCCATCAGCATACGGATTTTTCAAAGGAGCATGATTCGGATCTATTATCAAATAGCGCATATTCAACATATTCAATACCGGAACTTCTCGGAAGGCTGCTGTAGCCTCTTCTGCTGAAGTCACCTTTGACAAAGTCCGTTTCAACGACTCAATCTCTGGAACCAATTTCATTTCAATCAAATCCTGATATCTGCGCAATTTTGCAGCATGATATCCTCCGATACTCTTATGGAAGTATGAAGGTCCGCCATCATTAAACGGATCAATGACAGACAACACACGATATGAAGGATCCTTATCCTGCAGAATCATCCGGTCAGCAACAGAAGGTGTACGTAACTGTTGTGCAGCATTTGCCTTCACAAAATGCGAATCGTTCAGATAGCGTTTGTCCACTCCCCATAAATCGACCAGGACAAGTAATGTCAAAATATAAGGCAGATAACGGGAAGGCTTGTCATTCTTGATATAAAGATAAAGGCACCCGCCTCCCAACAAGATAAACAACAATGACCGATAAGCATCGGCACGAAGTAAATCAGCACGGTCTGCCGCCAGAGCATTCATATACCAATCCGGCATGCCATACTGAAAATCCAAAGCCGAACGGAAATCCATCGGAGCGAAGAAAGCGAAAAACAGGCACAGACCGCCAGTAATACCTACTGCATAATACAATGACTTCAGTAATTGCTGTCTCTCATTTTTCCGCCGGAAAATCTCAATTAATCCCCACACGGCAATCACGGCAAATACCAATTGCGGAATCACCAAAGCCATGGATACGGTTCGGAATTTATTATAAAAAGGCAGATAATGGAAAATAAAAGTATTGAAGCTATCAAAATTCCGGCCCCAACTCAAAAGAATAAAGAATCCCATACCGCCAATCATCCACCATTTCAGCGGGTGCTTGATAACAAACAAGCCCAAAACGAACAACATACAGACTATGGCTCCGAAATAAACAGGTCCGGCAGTAAAAGGCTGGTCCCCCCAATAAGTATATGTTTGTAACGGATTAGGCACCTGATATCCTTGTCTGTATAATTCTTTAGCTATATTTGAATCACCATCCAGGATTCCTCCTGAAGCACCTCCATGGAAATCAGGAATCAGAAAGGTAAAAGTCTCCCCGACTCCATAGCTCCAGGCAAAAGCATAATCTTTATCTAGTCCGCTTGATTTATCGGTTTTCCCGTCCACATGATACGTCAATTCCGAGCGTCCCCGAATACTCTCCTTTGTAAGTTCATAATTTGCATACAAAGGCCCCATATTACACAAAAATGCCACCAATATTCCTCCCGCCAATGTTGCAAAAGAAATACCGATAGGCCGCCAACTCTTGGAACGGATTTTGTCTACCAGATAACCGATATAGACGATACAACAAAACAATGCCAGATAATAAGTAATCTGAGGATGGTTATTCTTGATTTGCAATGCCAGTGTCAAAGCGAAGACAAAGCCGCCAATCAGATATTTCTGGCGCAACACCAATACAAATCCCGATAAAATAAGCGGCATATAGGCCATTGCCCATGCTTTCGTAATATGTCCGGCCTGTAAAATAATCAAACTATATGATGAAAAAGAAAATGCCACCGCTCCCAATATCGCCACCGGAATATTCGCACCCAACAGCAACATCAACAGATAGCAGGATATCAAAGAAAAGAATACGACTCCACAATCCGAACCACCCAAGTCCTTAAACGGCTTCTCCAGATAGTTCAAAAGATTTATCGGTCCTCCCTGTGTCGTAATGGCATAAGTCGGCATGCCGGAAAATACGGCACCCGTCCACGAAGTTCCTACACCTTCCTTTTCATAATACTCTCTGGCCTCCCGGGAAACTTCGATATATTTCTCCACATCCCCCTGTTGCATCTGCATCCCTTGAAATTTTGGAGCAAAATAAATCATTGAGATTGCCAGGAAGAAAAGACAGACAAACACGTGAGGACGTATCTTTTTCCAGATTAACGAAATTGTATTCATATAGATTGATTAAAAATTACTATTTATTCAATTTTACATCTATCACCTGTCCTGTAAAATCGGACAAAAGAGTCTTTAACGATTCAATAGCCACCGTTTCGGCTTTTAAAAGCGTAGCATCATCCTCCACTCCGAAATTTCTGACACGCATCGGTGTCTTGGTGCGTTCCGGATTGATGCAATTTACCCGAACTCCGCTTGACTCCCATTCCTGAGATATCGCCTGTACAAAATTCACGACAGCCGCCTTCGTCGAAGAATACAGACTGTAAAAAGCCCTGCCACGCGTATAGGAACTGGAAGTATAGAACAGCAATGTACCTTTGGAAGCACTTAAATAAGGAAAACTCTCCAAAGCCACATTCACCATCCCCAGATAATTGACGTTTACGATATTGCACACATCTGTATAGGTCATATTGTTCAACGGCTCACGGATAAGCAATGCGGCAGTATTTACCACATAATCTATTCTACCCTCTTCTGTATCCACATGCTGAAGACTTCTTCTGACATCTTCCACCGAGGAGATATCCACTCCGTTCATGGAACGCGAAAAGCAATGTACTTTAGCTCCATGTTCTTTGGCTATCGTGGCCATTTCAGCTCCGATTCCATAACTGCCCCCAAAAATCACCATCACTTTATCCTGCAGCTCGCCAAAAGCATCTTCCCGTTCTTGCAAAGAGAAAGAATGCAGTTGGAATAATTTATCCAACAGGTAAGCATCCTCCTTATAAGTCAATTTCATATTTGACTCCTCTCCTTTGACAACATATATTTTTTCGTCAGGCAAATACTTCAACACCACCCCGCAATCGTCCGTTGACTTGAAGGCCGGATCCTGCAAAGCATATTTATATGCCTCACGTATCGTCTCCAGCTTAAATCCTTGTGGTGTTTGTCCTCTTCTCAATTTACTTCTGTCTGGAATAGCATCTATAAAATCCCCGTCAACGGAAATAATCGTATCGACAGCCGGCACGGCCACATCAACAGCATTGTATGTATCCAACGCACGAATCGTGTCATTGATAATTCTGTCAGTAATCAAAGGACGCACCGCATCATGAAAAATCAGATTTACATTCTGCCGGCCATCATATGCCTCAATCGCTGCCATACTGGAATGATAGCGTTCCGCACCGCCTTTCAAAATCTTATGGACTTTTCTCCAACCGTTCTTCAATACGATTTCCTCTATCGTTGTCAGATAAGCGGGATTAATCACTATCGCAATCTCATCTATCAATGTATTGCGTTCAAAAACCTCTATTGTATGTTCTATGACTGTTTTGCCAGCTACTTTAAAAAATTGCTTGGGATGACTGCTATCCAATCGACTGCCAATGCCACCCGCCAATATTACAGCTATATTCATTTACTCTGTCTTAATGGTAAATAGTGTAACAAAAATAGGCAAAAAAATGGCATATCCCTAACAGAGATTCCATCAAAGATTTTTTTTTCGTCGTCTGAAGCGCTGGAAACGCTTGTAAGGACGTAACAATAGGGTTGCATAGCAAATTCCCGGTCGGGTTGCCAATTCCCAAATCAGATATTTCAAGCCTAATTTCACCTGATCCAAAGAGTAAGCCTTCTTGTCTGCCACATACATTTGCCTCAGACATTTGAATTCTGACATACTTCCCAACAACAAAATCCCCCATAAATTATACAGATATTTTTTCTTCAAACGCCTTAATAAAAGATTTTGAAAAATGACTTTCCCCTCCCCTCCGATTTTATTGACATATTGATAAATATCTTTTGTACTTACAAAATCATCCGTCAAATGCCTGATATCCAGCCACCTTCTCTCTCTCTGACACAAAGAACCGTTACGCAGGATATAATTCACCAAAGGTTCTTTTAAATAAATACCTGTGCCTTTCACAATCTCCGTGTAATACAGATATTTACAAAAGAAATTATAATCCTCCGTATAACTGATATCCTCCCGAAACAATATTCCGGATTCTACGAGAAAAGACTTTCTTAGCGTCCAACAGGCAGTCTGAGGTAAATTGCCGCCTCCCAAGATATACTCAAGCAATCCTCTCTCTCCTCCGTAAGTGAATTTCCCGAAATCTACCTTCCCATTTTCTTTATTAATACAACAAGCCCAACCGTGTTCTGTCCCCTCCAATACATCATGCATCCTTTTCAGATAATTCTCATCCAAAAAATCATCACTGTCAAGAAACGTCACAAAAATACCGGTAGCCTTTGTTATCCCTAAATTTCGGGCAGAACTGACCCCGCCATTCTCTTTATAAAAATAATGCACTCTCGAAGCATCCTCTTTACAATAACCGGCAACCACCCCAGACGTATTGTCAGTACTCCCGTCATCTACCACAACGATTTCAAAATCACGGAATAGCTGTCTGCACACACTGTCTAACGTCAATCCTAATCTTGCTTCTCCATTGAATACTGGAATAATAATTGAAAAATAAGGTCTCATTTTACCGGATAGCATTAAATTTATCTGTCAATACCTGGCAGGCATGCCCATTATAATTACCCCAAAAACGGTCGCGCATCAATTCATAACGACTTCTGTCATAAACATCACGTTCTATTATCGCAGCAAGATTTTCAAAAGTATAAGCCACCTCGCCTACAACATTTTCCATAAACGGATAATTAAAATCCCTCTCCTTTACATACTCCTTGTAATCATAAAGATAAAGGATCACTCCTTTCCCGTCAAGCAACAGATAATCATACAATATAGAGGAATAGTCTGTTATCAACACATCCGTATATGGCAATAAGGGATATATATCTATGTTCCCTCCCAACAGAAGGATATTGGAATAATGTGCCATACTGTCCCGGTTCTCTATAATCATATTGGCATGTGGCTTCAGCACTAACAGACTCTCTTTCTCAAGCATCAGTCTGTTTAAATTCTCCAGATCCAAATGTTCGGCAAACAGCTTACGCTGCGACTCCCGCCAAGTAGGCATATATAAAAACACCCGCTTATAGGTGCGGAATTTTTCTATCAGTTCCTTTGTCTTGTCCGACTCAAAACGGCGGATAAATTCCTCTCGGTCACATTCCGCCATCAACAACACATCATTCCTGGGATAACCGACATTCAAACATTGATTCTCACTGATTCGAAACGCCTGGGCAAACTTAACCGACTGAAAAGGTGTGGATGAAACGAAATAATCCGGACGGCGATACACCTGAGGATAGTAAAAACACTCTTTCAAGGTCTTGCGTACATAACGGTTATACAAAGGGCCACGGTCAATACAAAATTCTATTTTTTTCAATCCTACCCCATGCCACAGATTCACGCATATCGCTCTTCCTGATGTGAAATAGCATATATCAGAACTATAAGCATTGAAGAAATAATAACCTCCCCGCAATGCATAATAGAATCCCTTCAATGAAAATATAGAATGGGCCTTGAAGCCCAATGAACGGACCTGCTTCACTGTCGAGGTACTATATGAAATCCACACAGGTTTGACCTCTTGGTTATTTTCTGATACATAAATGAAAAGATACTTTGCATTATCAGCAAAAGCACCCCTAAAACTCCCGAACACCCATATCTTTCTGCTGCGGGGAATCAGGAAAGAAAATACCCAGACAACATAACCTATGATATATGCTATGAATTTCATGCGACAAATTATTTCTGCACAAATATAAAAATAATAAATCTTACTACCTTTGCCATTATGAATATTCTATTTGTCAATAATAGCGAAATAAATCCCTTGAATTCAGGGATACAGCGAATCACCTACGTGCTTGCCCGAGCATTCACATCCCGTGGACATCGTTGTTACGGAGCCAACTTTGAAAAAGACACCCCCTCCTCCAACGAACTGTTTATTGACACACTCAAATTAGATTATTCCGAAGATTCCTCTCTACGTCTGGCCGCATTCATCCGAAGACACAACATTATTCGCATCATCGTACAGGAATGCATGCCGCTTATAAAACTGAAAGTCGTCAGTCAGGCAATTTCAGATATCGATACCTGCAAACTATATTACTGCAATCATAGCGCACCAGGCAAAGAATTTGTACGCCCCTCTCTGAATGTTGAATTTTACCGGCTACTGCATCAATCCGGAAAGAAGAATTCATTGTTCAAGACTGCAGTGGCCCTGCTGCCGCCTTCTCTCTATTCCGCCTTTATCCGTTCCAGGGTGCAAAAAGACTACTCCTATATATACCGGCATGCAGACAGGGTGGTTCTATTGTCACGAAGATACATTCCAATCTTCCAGAAATTATCCGGACTCACCGATTGCGAAACTTCTCATTTCATCGGGATTGGCAACAGCCTCTCTTTCCCTCAAAATCTGCCCTCTGAAAAAATTGCAGAAAAGCAAAAAGAGATACTGCTTATTGGCCGCTTGTCCGACAGAGCCAAGAGATTTTCCACCGCTCTCCGGATATGGCAACAAATCGAACATTCCCGACAGTTCCCGGATTGGCGGCTTAAAATCATAGGCTCCGGACCGGATGAAAAATATTACCGTCATCTGGCTCAAAAACTACGATTGAAACAAATCGATTTTGAAGGAAAACAGAATCCACAGCCCTACTACCAACGTGCAGCAATCTGTATGCTAACCTCTGCATACGAAGGATTCGGCATGGTGCTTACCGAAGCACAACAGATGGGGGTTGTCCCTATTGCTTTCGACACCTACACCGCTTTACACGACATCATTGAAAACAAGCGGAACGGCATCATTGTGCCGGCCAACGATAACAAGACTTTCACCGAACAACTCTCCACCTTGATGAAAAACACTGAGCTCAGAAATGAAATGGCACAAAACGCACTGATTGACTGCCAGAAATTCTCTGAAGAAAATATCATCCGTCAATGGTTGTCATGCTTGTTACAAAGCCGGCTGACAACGCTACGTATTAACCCGTTGACACTTTCAGACGTACACAGGAAATAAGTTGCCACAATCCAACACATCCCTATCGGCAATGTTCTGTAAATTCCGTCCACAAAAGGATTATCGCTCCAGCGTGGCAGGAACTCATTTACCACAAACAATGCACCTACCAGTAGAATCTGTTTCAAGATACCGATACAATAGGGATTTCCTTTCACTTTGCGCAACACTATCCATTGCTGAAAAGAATAACTGACGATACAAGTTAAAAAGGTAGCCATCGCTGCCCCCGAAATTCCCCATCGGGGAATAAACACACTGTTGGTGAAAATGGTCAATGCAGTCAGAAAAAAGGTGATATACAAACCCCAATAATAATATTTGGAAAACGCTATCAATGTTCCTCCAAATTCAAGAGTCGTCGCCAGGATACGTGCCATAGCAATGAAAAACACGACCCATTTGCCGGTTTCATAAATAGTGCCGTTAGGTAAAATATCGAAAATATTATCGATGTTTATCCAAATCAACAGGAAAAGAGTACTGCTTGCCATCAACTGATGCAAAGCTACTTGTCGGTATAATTGGTTGGCTCTTCCCAAATCCCCCTCTTTCAGCGCACTGGCAGCCAAAGGTTTCGATATGGCGGAAATGGAACGGCTGGGAAGTTCTATTACCGATCCCATATACATGGCTATTGTATAGATTCCTGCATATTCCAGCCCCATATTTGAACTCACCATAAATATGTCAAGTTGGGGGATTATATTTCCTCCGATTGCCCCGACGATTAACACCAGCGTATAACGCATGATATCTCGACGCAGTTTTTTATCAATAAATGCGTTGTCATGTCTGAAAGACAATGAGGTAATCGTGGAATCATAATACAGATAGGCAAACATCGCGCAACCGTACACCAACACAAATCCGGTCACAAGTCCCGTCAGACTCAACCATCCCAACGCATAGCAAAAATAAACAGCCAGCAACATTACACGGATACCGATTTCCTTGATGAACTTAGGTACAACTATCTTCATCAGGATATTGGCATAAGTCTCGATGACGGTACCAAACGTCAAGAATAGGATTAATGGAATAATCCAATAATAATATTCAACCAATAAAGCCGATTTGTCGATAAAGAAATCAATGATCTGGCTTTTCAGCAATAAAAAAATTCCGATAAAAAAGGCCGAACCGATTGCCGGCATCAGCATCAGATAAAAGAAAAAGCCATTGTGACCATTCCCCGAATTTTTAAAATAAGGGAAAAAACGCATGGCAGATGCAGAGGTGCCCAATTGGGCAAAACCGGCAACAAGCGCAGCTACCTCATACATCACTTTTGTCAGACCGATAACTTCGGGCTGCAGGAATTTCGTCAGAATAAAAAAGGTTGTCAGAAAACCTATAAAGGCTCCCATATAATTAAAAAGAGTAGCCTTGATACTCTGACGGATAATCACCCCCATCCCCAGTCATTAAAACACGTATCCGAATCCGAAGTTCAGATATACGTTATACATTTTAAAACTGATACTCTTAAAATCATCAGGGAAAATGGCATTCAATCCCCATGTCAAATCTGCATACAGACTCAAATGCTTATAAGCACGCCATTCACCGCCTATATCCAAACCCCACAGGAAAGTACACAAATCCGATGAAAAATCATAAGTTGCCTCAGACACATGTACTTTCGGACCTGTCGGATTGCCATCACGCAAATAACCGTCATAAGCCGTTCCTGAAAAATCTCCATTTGTCAGGAAAGAAACATAAGGACCGAACTTCACATCCCAACGGGGAGAAGCCTTGAAAACTACCTGCAGCGGTATCGTAATGTACGAATTTTTTACATTCGTCTTTACACATCCGGTCCAATTGCCTTCCATATGGCCGGTAGCATCACCGCTGGTAGCATCCATGACCATAAAATAATTCTTCACACGAGCATCCGTCTTCATCCCTTTGTTCTCCAGACGCACTCCGACCAATGCTCCCCATTTCTTTTTACTGTCCAGCCATTTGATGATATTTCCTTCTATGGCAATTTGCATACCGGGACGGAAACTTTTGATTTCACGGATTTCCTTCGGTAAAGGAAGAGGGGAAGTCCCGCCAAAATTAAAACCTCCCTTTATACGGTACTCCAATCCCCGGAATGCGGACCAAATCAAACCTTTTGTTTTTTTATCCTCTGCCTGCAGAGATACACTCACCAATAAGAGTAATATAATTGCTATATTCTTCATAACCACTTTTTAATATTCACAAATCAATTCCACCTCATCCACAAACATCGTACTTCCTACTGCACCGATAAACATATCACCTTTTATGCTGGAGGTAAACACCACTGCCAGATTATATTTATATAGTCTGGACTTTTTCTCATCAAAAGGCTTCCTATACTCAAAGACCAATTCAAAAGGCTCATACTCTTTTTGTGTCAGATCCACATTGGCTTCATGCATGTGTGGATTTTTCAATTGGGCAAAAGCCACAATATTTTTGCTCGTCTTTACATTTGTGCCATCCAACGTCTTTTGATTGAGTCCATCATTTTCATACAGCACCGCATAAATATCACAAGCATCCTGTCCCTCTACAGGAACTGCCTTTCCATCTTCCCCGACTACCGTATAGGTTTCGCCTCTTTTAGCTTTATACCATCCTGTCAGTTTCAACGGTTTCTTTCCAAAAGGCATACCGAAACGAGTTGCCTCCATCGGTTTGCTTGTTGCATTTGCAACCTGGAAATCACCGATAAACAGATTTCCTGCAGCGATAGGCATCTTTACCATCTCTCCGAATCCACCGGTGCTTTTAGTCTCCAGTCTGACACCTTTCCCTTCCTTTCCGTTCAAAACTGACACCGTTGGATAATCTTCAGGTCTTTTCCCCACACCGGTAATCGCATATCCTCCATTTCCGGAAGCCCAAATGTCCTGACGGAAATCAGCACCTTTCCCCTCAACAGTTTCATAAAATACAAAATACTTACTGTCTCTTCCCAATTCTGCCAAATCAAACGAATATTTAATCGGCAAGTCAAATGTATCCACACTTACCTGATAATTTTTCTGCCACTCTCCATCCTCTGAAGTAACGACAAAGAACTGCGGCTTTGAATAATCTCTCACCTCACGAGGATCAGGCTCGATTGTTGCCCCCTCTGTCAAAGTCACCTCCAACGCCAACTTGGACAGGTTGATAATTGGTGTCGCCTGAGCCACCACCCGATTGTTTGACAAAATAATATTACCCTTGATATTAGGATCGGGTACCCCCTGCTCGTTCAAAATCACACAACTTTCAATATCAGCCTCGGCATTTGCCGCTCCTTTCCGAATACACGAAAAGCACAACAATCCGAACATTAAATATAAACCTGCTTTTTTCATATTTTATTGTCTAAATTTATTTACTGCATTAACTCTGGTGTTGTATCCACCCATTTATAAAGTTTATCGCCTCTTCTCACTTTTTCAGAGGTTGCCATAGAAAACACATCTCCCTTCTCCACCTGCTCCACCGGCTTCAAATCCAGACGCAATTCAGGTACAGTCATCTGTATCGTTCCGGTTGTCGGCCCCTGCACCAATATCTCTTCCCCCACTTTCAAGTCAAAAGATTCTATCTTAAACTCAGCAACACCCAAATTAGAGAAATAGTTTGTCACCTTACCCAATAAAATCTTTTTCTTGGTAGCCTTTGAACCGTACACCTCACTCCATTCCCCCAATCTCTGGCCCAAATAATAGCCGTTCCAGAAACCTCTGTTAAACACTGTCGACAATCTTTTTTTCCATCCGTCAATTTTATCGGCCGAATAACTGCTGTCCAGATAAGCGCAAATTGCCTCGTCATAACATTCGCACACGGTTCTGACATATTCAGCCGAACGGGCACGTCCCTCGATTTTCAACACTCTCACTCCGGCATCGGCCAGTTTATTGACAAATCCCACCGTACACAAATCTTTCGGCGACATAATATATTCATTCTCTATATCCAATTCTATCTCGTTCTCGCGGTCTTTCACAGTATAGGCACGCCGGCAAATCTGATTGCAGGCACCCCTGTTGGCAGAGGCATTCCTTTCGTGCAAACTCAGATAACACTTTCCGGATACGGCCATACAAAGCGCACCATGTGCAAACATCTCAATACGGATCAACTCTCCCTTAGGTCCTCTCAAATCATGCTCGATAATCTGCCGGTGGATTTCCTTCACCTGATCAAGCACGACCTCCCTCGCCAACACCACTACATCCGCCCATTGGGAAAAGAATTTCAAGGCCTCGAAATTAGTGATATTGCACTGGGTACTGATATGAACTTCTACACCTATCGAATGGGCATATAAAATAGCAGCCAAATCTGATGCGATAATCGCAGTCACCCCAGCCTCTTTCGCACAATCCACCACTCTCCGCATCTTCTCAAGTTCATTATTATAGATTACAGTATTCACCGTCAGATAGGTCTTCACCCCCTTCTCCGAGCAGATGGACACAATATTCTTCAAATCATCCAATGTAAAATTCGCAGACGAACGTGCACGCATATTCAACCCCTCGACTCCGAAATATACAGAATCGGCTCTTCCCTGCAGGGCCGCATAGAGCGACTCGTACGAACCGACAGGAGCCATTATCTCAAAATCTTTTCTTGTCATAATCTACTATCCGCTTACTTTTTAACTGGCACAAAGTTAGGCTTTATTCTTGAAAAAACTGATATTATATGTATATTTGCATAATATAGAGTTCGTATCAGCAAAAATCTCAGCCAAGCTTGGCTTTTTGCATTCGACTTTCATTATATTTGCATCCATAAAGGAAACATAAATAAACGAACATATATGAACGAGGAAGTTAAAATGTACATGGATGAGGCAAAAGAACTCATGCAAAACGCAATTGTCCATCTTGATAACGAACTGGCAAAAATACGGGCAGGTAAGGCCAACCCGAAAATCCTGAACGACGTTCTGGTAGACTATTATGGCTCACCGACCCCTCTTTCACAAGTTGCCAATATCACTGTACCCGATCCCCGCACCATTGCCGTACAGCCGTGGGAGAAAAGCATGTTGGCCCCCATACAAAAAGCTATTTTAGTTGCCAATCTCGGTTTCAATCCCGACAACAATGGCGAAATTGTACGCATTAACGTTCCACCATTGACAGAGGAACGCCGTAAAGAACTTGTAAAACAATCCAAAGGAATCGGTGAAAATGCCAAGGTAAGCATCCGCAATGCCCGTCGTGATGCCATTGATGCTTTCAAAAAGATGATTAAAGACGGACTTCCTGAAGATGCTGCAAAAGATGCTGAAGCAGAAGTCCAAAAGATGACCGACCTCTACAATAAAAAAGTAGATGAGATTCTAGTCCAGAAAGAAAAAGATATCATGACTATCTAATAAATAAAAAAGGGATTATTTAAATCCCTTTTTTTTATTTCAATGCCTCTTCTGCACGTTTCAAGTCATCCGGAGTATCGATACCGATAGACTCATGTGTAGTTTCACGGACAGCTATCACATAGCCGTTTTCCAACCAACGCAACTGCTCTAGAGATTCGGCTTTTTCCAGTCGCCCCTGTGGCAGAGCAGTAATCTCCTTCAACACTTCCGGTCGGTAGGCATACATTCCTACATGTTTATAATAAGGTGTTGAAGCCAACCAGTTTTCCTGTTCCACACCCCTACAGAAAGGGATAGCCGACCGAGAAAAATAAAGGGCCGTACCTTTAGCCGAACAGACAACCTTCACCTTATTAGGATTGAATATATCCGACGGATTTTCAAACCGTTTGGCAAGAGTTGCTATCTCCACCTTCTCATCCTCAAAGCAGGCAATCAATGATTTCACCTGTTCCGGCTGAATAAACGGTTCATCACCTTGAATATTCACGACAACATCAAAATTTTTCCCCGTTTGTTTTATCACCTTCTGATATGCCTCATAACACCGGTCCGTTCCGCTACGATGCACTGCGGATGTCATCACGGCCTTCCCACCGAATCCTGTCACACAATCATAAATTCGGTTATCATCCGTAGCCACATACACATCACCGGAAACGGCATCCGCTTTTTCCACCACATGCTGCACCATCGGCCTGCCTCCGATTACAGCCAAAGGCTTGCCCGGGAAACGGGTTGACGCATAACGGGAAGGAATCAATATCAATGCTTTCATATACGGTTTATATTACCATTGAGTTCATATATAAATTTCCGGAAGCGAAAATCTTCTTTAAAAAGAAAAGAACCGCTTACGCGGCTCTTAATTATTTCTTCGGATCATATGCCCACTTCAACCAAACGGCTCCCCAAGTAAAGCCTGCTCCGAAAGCGGCCAGGATCAGGTTGTCGCCTTTATGCAACTGATTTTCCCATTCATACAAACATAATGGAATCGTTGCAGAAGTTGTATTTCCGTACTTCTGGATATTCACCATCACTTTTTCCGGTTCCAATCCCATACGTCTTCCGGTTGCATCAATGATACGCAGATTAGCCTGATGCGGAACCAGCCATGCGACATCTTCCGGTTTCAGACCATTCTTTTCCATGATTTCAGCAGCTGTATCTGCCATCTTTGTTACAGCATGTTTAAAAACAAACTGTCCGTCCTGGTAAATATAGTGTTCACGGTTTGTCACTGTTTCAATAGAAGGCGGATTCAAAGAACCTCCCGCTTTCATATAAAGGTGACTACGTCCCATTCCGTCTGAGCGCAAAATATGGTCCATAACCCCCAAATTCTCTTCTGTCGGTTCCAGTAACACAGCTGCTGCAGCATCACCAAACAAAGGACAAGTCTTACGGTCTGTATAGTCAGTAATCACTGACATTTTCTCACAACCTACAAAAACCACCTTCTTGTAGCGTCCACTTTCAACATATTGTGTCGCAGTAACCAATCCGAACAAGAATCCGGAACATCCCGCATTCAAATCAAATCCGAAGGCATACTTGATGCCAACCATATCTGAAATTATCTGTGCATTTGCGGGGAAGTGCATATCCGGCGTAACAGTTGCACAAATCAACAGGTCCACCTCTTCAGGTTTCGTACCTGTTCTTTCCAACAAGCGTGTTACAGCCTGAGCACCCATCCACGCACTTCCCTTTGTAGGATCTTTTAAGATACGTCTCTCTTTGATTCCCACTCGAGTCATAATCCACTCATCCGAGGTGTCCACCATGCGGCTCAACTCCTCGTTGTTCAGAATATAGTCGGGATAGTAAGCTCCTACTCCGGTTATTATAGCTCTCGGCCTATTCATACTTAACATTTTTACAGGACAGTCTAAATTCTATAAATGACCATAGCCTCCTACGACATAGGAGGCTGGCCGGTATAATCTAAACAATCCTTTAGTGACAAGATTATGCTACTACTGCTTTCTCAATAGCCAACTTTCCTCTGTAATACCCACATTCAGGACATACGGTGTGATACTTTACAGCAGCACCACAGTTAGAACACTTCGTGATTGCAGTTGAAGTAATTGCATCATGCGTTCTTCTCTTATTTCTTCTCTGTTTTGAGGTTCGGTGTTTCGGATGTGCCATTTCTCTGTTATTTTTAGTTATTAATTAATTTTCTAAGCTCGTCCCATCTCGGGTCTATCGGCTTCTCATCTTCATCTATTACATATTCGCGGAGCACTTTTTGCATATTTTCATCACATTTCCCCTCTTCGTGCACCACCCGCATCGGATAATTCAGCATATAAGTCTCATAAAGATAAGTGCTCATATCCAGAAAATCATCTTCGAGCGTTACGATAATATAATCATCATCATTTCCCTCCTCACGGTCGCTCTGCTTCACAACCAACTTCATCTCCCCCTTTATCGGCAACTCCAACTCTCCCAAACAACGGTCGCAAACAGCCTTCACCACTCCGTTCAGTTTCACCTTCACTTCCATCAACAGCGAACTTTTTACGATAAGCACATTGGCATCCACTTTACCTTCGGTACCTTTCGTTGCCTCAAAGCAATCGAAGAAAGCAGAATCCAACACAAAATCAAAAGAGTGCTTTCCCTCTCCCAATCCTCTGAATGCTATCTTATATTCGTTCAATCTGTTCACGTCCTTTGAAGTAAAACGGCACAAAGATAGTACAAAAACCAACAATTGAAAAACAAAATATGAAAAATTATATTTATCTGTACTTTCCGCTCTCTTCCATCATACTTAAATAGCTGACATATCGGCTTTCACTGACCTCTCCGGTCTCAACAGCCTCACGCACTGCACAACCCGGCTCATGAGTATGCGTACAATTGTAAAAACGACAATTTTCTGCGCAGGCAAATATTTCAGGAAAGAAATGCGAAAGTTCCTCCTTCTTCATATCCACAACCCCAAAACTCCTCACTCCCGGAGTGTCAATAATGAAACCACCGCCGGTCAGGGGAAACATCTCTGCAAATGTTGTTGTATGCTTGCCGGAATCATGCGCTTCGGAAATCACGGCCGTCTTCACATCCAAACCGGGTTCCACACGATTTATCAAGGTTGATTTCCCCACTCCTGACAATCCGGAAAGGACAGTCACCTTCCCCTGCAACACTTCACGTACAGCATCCACCTGTTCTCCCGTTGTCGCCGACACAGCGATACAGGTATATCCGATTTTACGGTAAATCATCATCAATCCGCCCAACATGGCTCTATCTTCCTCATCATACAGGTCTACCTTATTAAAAACGATTACCGTAGGTACATTATAGGCTTCCGCACTTGCCAGAAAACGATCAATAAATACAGTGGATGTCACAGGATGATTCACCGTCACCACCAACAGTGCCTGGTCAACATTTGCAGCAATAATATGCGATTCCTTTGACAAATTCGTTGATTTCCTGATGATATAATTCTTCCGAGGTTCAATCCCCGTTATCACCCCTCCTTCACTTCCGAGTTCTACCTGCACCCTATCCCCTACTGCCACCGGATTCGTTGTCCGGATTCCCTCTATTCTGAAACGTCCGCGAATACGGCACTCCACCGTCCCCCCTTCATCCATACCAACAATATACCAGCTCCCTGTTGATTTTATAACGACACCTTTCTGCATATTTCTTTGAGAAATCAATAGAACATTACAATCATTTCACTAACAATCTGATTCACTATATCTTCTGCAAAGATAAAAATAAACTATGAATGCGGTTTCTACTATTCATGAAAATCTGCAAATCTCTATGTTTTCATATATCAAAGTAGTACTGCAACTATAGATATTAAGATTAAATAGCAATACACCTTATTTTTGATGATAAGTGTGTCTGGTCTGGATGGATAGTCTTTACTTAATATTGCTTTCTATTTGCTCAAAAATCTTTCTTTTTTGTGACGCATACCCTATTTTTTTCTTTTGTGATAGAAGTTGCTTATTGTATATATATGCAAAAGGAAAATGTTTTTGAGAGTCTGAATAATATGTTATTCACTTTTCTGCCCATAGGAAGTGAATAACGTAGTTGCAAAGAGTTCGTTCTTTGCCGGCAGAAAGTTAATTCTTTGTTTATACGAAGTTAACTTCTTGTCGGCGGCAAGTCGGCAGATGATCGACAGTAGTCTTTTTTCTCCTTGAAAAGTGGCTGAAAGTACCGGATTTTCTCTGGTTACTTCTCAATTTTGATTGGCGCAAATCTGTGAAAATGTTTCTCTTTTGTGCCGATCTCTTTAATGTTGTCTCTGTGTTATGTGCTTTTTGCTGTCTTTATTGTAATATGTACTTTGTTTTTGTTTCTTTCTGTATTCTTCTAATGCTGATTTA
>RCNI01000871.1_pt1 | contig 17492 bp, 16 predicted proteins | sample 2041151 | NCBI WGS metagenome assembly RCNI01 (sample SAMN09708214, study PRJNA481090) | feces metagenome | isolation source: feces | place: Antarctica: Albino Rookery | reverse complement strand
GGGGATTTCAAGACACTCCACAACTTGGCGGAACATGTCTTTCGTGTTTTTGCCATATAGGGAAATCTCCTGTTTTGCCTGGAACAGCGAAGTGTCAGGTGTTGACAGAAGTCCGATCTTGATATGTTTTAACTTGAATACATCATCTCCCGTCTCTTTGGTAGGAATGATTTTGGAAGTAAGACGTGCAATGAGTTTGGTAAACCATATCAGGATAAGGACGTTGGCAATGTTGAAGGTCGTATGGAATAGCGACAGGGCCATGGGTACGGCCTCAACGCTTGTTTCGGGATTGCCGATACCTAAAGCAATGCTCAGCCCTTCCATCCAGCTCAGGAACAAGGGGAAAATTGCCAGCACCCAAATCACTCCGAATACGTTGAACAGGAAGTGGGCAAATGCGGCACGTTTGGCCGTGGTATTGGCAACCATGGCTGCCAGATTGGCTGTTACTGTGGTTCCGATATTTTCTCCCAATACCATCGAGGCGGCAATCTCAAAATTAATCCAGCCATTGGCGCACATGACAAGTGTCAGTGCCATCGTCGCCGAGGAGGATTGGATGAGGATGGTAAGGACGGTACCGATAATCATGAACAGGATATAGGAGGCATAGCCCATGTCCGCATATTCCTGGAGGAAGGTGAACATTTCCGGATTCTCGTCCAGATTCGGCATGGAAGATTTCAGGAATTCCAGACCGATAAACAACAGGCCGAATCCGATGATTAGTTCTCCCCAGTTCTTCTTCGAGCGTTTGTTTGAAAATAGCAGAGGAAGAGACAGGCCTATCATCGGTAAGGATATCTCTGCCATACTCACTTTGAATCCCAGTATGGAAATCAGCCAGGCGGTCACTGTCGTTCCGACATTCGCGCCCATGATGACTCCGATGGATTCTATAAGGTTTAATAGACCTGCATTGACAAAGCTGACAACCATGACGGTCGTTGCGGAACTGCTCTGGATGATGGCTGTGATCAGGATACCGGTGATGACACCTTTGAGCCGGTTGGAAGTCATGGCTGACAGTATGTGTCTCATACGTTCGCCTGCCACTTTCTGGAGTGCTTCACTCATCAGTTTCATTCCATAGAGGAATACTCCCAAAGAACCTATAAGTTTTAAAAAATCAAAAAATCCGTAGTTCATATGTTGTTCTGAGATTTGAATTTGAACTTGTTTTAATTATCGTGTCCTATTTCCTTCATCGCTTCGGTGACATTGATTGCGTAGTCTCCGATTTTTTCACATTCTGCAAACATATCCGTATATAGGATACCGGTTGAATAGTCGTACCTTTTTTCTTCTATGGCTATCAAATGTTCATGTTTTAGAAGCGTGCGGCAGTCATTGATGGCTTGTTCCAGTTCGTAGGCTTTTTTGGGATTGACCTCCTTGTATTCCTGGTTCAGGTTCTGGCACATTGTTTCAATGGAACTTTGCACTAATGCGAACATGTGGGATAGCTTTGTATGGAGGGCTTCCGGGAATACGACGCCTTGGTCGTTGCGTCGCATGATGGCCTTGGATACGTTCAGGATGGAATCCGCCACACTTTCAATCTCCGATACAATCTTGAACATGGCGCGCACCCGCTGTGAATTTTCTGTCGTAAGACGTGATTCTGAAACCTTGGTCAGATAGTCGGCGATGTCCACCTCTACCTGGTCGCTCTCGTCTTCCATAATTTGCAGTTTGTCAAATTCCTTTTCATAGTCACTTTTGGACATATCGAATGCCTGAAGCATACGCTTGAACATGATCAGGGTGTTTTGTGCATAGAGGGTAATCTCTTGTTTTGCCTGGAACAGAGAGGCATCAGGAGTTGACAACAATCCGATTTTGATATGTTTTAGCGTAAAGGAATCGTCTCCCGGTTTCGGCGGTATGATACGGCTGACAACCATTGCCAGTAGTTTGGTGAACCAGATAAGGATCAGTACATTGATACCCTTTGCCAGCGTGTTGAACAGAGACAGTACAAGAGGCATTGCGGTATGGATGGAGGTTAACACTGCTGCTCTCTCTTCCGGTGCGTATGCGGCATTCAGAAGTTCCGGATCCGAATAGATGGGATTGTAGTGGGAGAGGTGCAGGGAGACTGAAAGGTCTCCGATGAAATGGAGGAATGGATTGAATATGATAAACAGCCAGATGACTCCGAAAACATTGATGATAAAGTGTGCCAGGGCTGCGCGTTTGGCCTGGACATTGGCAACGGCTGCTGCCAGGTTGGCAGTGATGGTCGTTCCGATATTTTCTCCCATGATCATTGCCGCCGCATCTTCATATCCGATCCAGCCTTTGGTACAGATGACAAGCGTCAGGGCGACAGTCGCGGATGAGGATTGGAATATGGTGGTCAGTACGGCACCTATCAGTAAAAATATTATCCATGAGCGGAAACCGAGATTGCTGATGTTTTGGACAAATTCACCGATGCCGGGATAGTCTTGTAAATTGGTGGGCATGGCTTCTTGCAGGAAGCGCAAGGCGAGGAAAAGTAGGCCGAATCCGACGAACATCTCTCCCCAGTTTTTGCGTGAGCGTTTTTGGGAGAACAATAATGGTAATGTGCATCCTATGATAGGTAGTGCCAGATCACTCATGCTGAATTTCCCCAATCCAAGTACTGCTACCAGCCAGCTTGTAATGGTGGTTCCGACATTGGCACCCAAGATAACCCCGATGGAACCGATAAGATCTAGTAAGCCGGCGTTTACGAAACTGACAACCATCACGGTTGTTGCTGAAGAACTTTGGATAAGAGCTGTGATAAACACTCCTGTTAGCACTCCGGTAAAGCGGTTGGCAGTCATCGCTGTTAAGATTTGACGCATTTTGTTACCGGCAAGTTTTTGTAGAGATTCGCTCATGAGTTTCATTCCGTAAAGGAACAAAGCCAATGAGCCAATGAGTTTTAGTAACTCAAAGAGGCCATAATCCATTTTAATCTATTTTAGTTTACATTTCAGAGTGTAAAATTAGGAAACTCCAAGCAGTTACGAAAGTATTGCATTAATAAATTTTAGAAAACAATCAAAGGACATGGATATTTCCTGTGCTAATCTCCTTTACTGATCTGGTTTTATGGAATTTATACTCAAATAATCGGATATTTCTGAAATGTATTGCCCCGTCTCTCCGGCGGGAGGCATTATAAAAAAAGAGGAAGTACCTTTTTTAAAGGTTCTCCCTCTTTTCTATAGTATGGAATGTGTTGTTTTTACATCATACCAGGCATTCCTCCGCCCATTCCTGCAGGCATTGCAGGTGCTTCTTCTTTCTTCTCTTCAACCAATACACATTCCGTAGTCAGGAACATGCCGGCGATTGAAGCTGCGTTTTCCAAAGCGACACGGGTAACTTTCTTCGGGTCGATAACTCCGGCTGCCTTCAAGTCTTCGTAAACATCCTTGCGGGCATTGTATCCGAAATCACCCTTGCCTTCACGTACTTTGTTTACAACCACTGCTCCTTCAACTCCTGCGTTGTTGGCAATCTGACGCAACGGCTCTTCGATGGCACGTTTGATGATTTCAATACCGGTTGTCTCGTCGTCCGTTTCTCCCTTCAAACCTTCCAAGGCTGCCTGTGCACGGATGTAGGCTACACCGCCACCCGGAACGATTCCTTCTTCACTGGCTGCACGGGTTGCATGCAATGCATCGTCAATGCGGTCTTTCTTTTCTTTCATCTCGACTTCTGAAGCGGCTCCGACATACAGAACTGCGACACCTCCGGCCAATTTAGCCAAACGTTCTTTCAGTTTTTCTCTGTCGTAGTCAGAAGTAGAGTTCTCGATCAATTTCTTGATCTGCTCGATTCTCTCTTTGATGATTTCTTTGTCACCGGCACCTTTTACGATGGTAGTGTTTTCTTTGTCGATAGTCACTTTGTCTGCACGGCCTAACATATCAATGGTCAGGTTCTCTAATTTCAGACCTTTATCTTCTGAGGTGACAACACCGCCGGTCAGGATTGCGATATCTTCCAACATCTCTTTACGACGGTCTCCAAAGCCCGGAGCTTTGACGGCTGCGATTTTCAAAGTGCCTCTCAAACGGTTGACAACCAAAGTGGCCAGTGCTTCGCTTTCTACGTCCTCAGCAATGATCAATAAGGCACGGCCTGATTGTGCTACCGGTTCAAGGATAGGCAGCAATTCTTTCATTGAAGAGATTTTCTTGTCGTAAAGCAGAATGTACGGATTTTCAAATTCGCAGATCATTTTCTCGCTGTCAGTAACAAAGTATGGAGAAATGTATCCACGGTCAAACTGCATACCACCTACGGTCTTGACCTCTGTTTCTGTACCTTTGGCCTCTTCTACAGTGATGACTCCTTCGATACCTACTTTTTCCATTGCCTCTGCAATCAGGTTACCGATTGTCTCATCTCCATTGGCAGAAATACGTCCTACCTGACGAATCTTTTCGAAGTTGTTGCCAACCTCTTCCTTCATGTTTTCCAGTTGTTTGGCAACTGCGGCAACGGCTTTGTCGATACCTCTCTTCAATTCCATCGGATTGGCTCCGGCAGTAACGTTTTTCAAACCTACATTGATGATGGATTGTGCCAGGATTGTTGCTGTTGTTGTACCGTCTCCAGCATCGTCACCGGTTTTGGATGCAACTTCCTTCACCATCTGGGCGCCGATGTTTGCATACGGATCAGACAATTCGATTTCTTTCGCTACACTGACACCGTCTTTGGTGATGTGGGGTGCACCGAATTTCTTTTCGATGACTACGTTACGTCCTTTCGGACCTAAGGTTACTTTTACTGCATTTGCCAACTCGTCAACACCTTTTTTCATCAGGTCGCGAGCTTCTATATTGAATTTGATTTCTTTTGCCATGATTTCTTATAATTAAAAAAAAACTGTTATTTAAATACTGTTTATAGAATCACCAGAATATCTGATAGGTTCATTACTAAATATTTTTTATCGTCAATATGCAATTCTGTTCCTGCATATTTGCCGAACAATACAGTGTCACCCACTTTCACTTCCATTGGTTCATCTGCCTTGCCATTACCAACTGCGATAACTACGCCTTTCTGAGGTTTTTCTTGTGCTGTATCAGGGATGATGATGCCACCTTTGGTGACTGTCTCTGCTGCAACAGGCTCAACAATTACTTTGTTAAGAACGGTTTTTAGTGTCATGATATTAATTTTTAGTTTATATTATTTTTAATTCCAATCGATTTTACATCCTATCTTTTATCATATTCTGTGCCAAAGTTTGGCGGAGGAGAGCCCCGGAAAAATGGATGAAGCTTGAAGTGGCTGTAATATAAGCTGTTCGGATATTGCAAGGCAGAAAATCTTTGCCATGGGATATGACAGGTAGAAATAAAAAATGTCAGTATGACTGACATACTGACATTCCTTGTTTAAAGAAGTATTGTCTAAAAAACTATTTGCTTTGAGTTTCTGCAGCTGGATTTTCTGTAGCGTTTTCTGTCGAACTTTCAGCGGGAGCAGCAGTGCTGGGGAATGATGGGATTGCCTGCTGTACAGGTTGTGTATTGATTTGATCCTGAATGGCAGATTGATTGCCGTTTTCACCTCTCGGGATGAAGAATACCGCCAATACGCATAATACCATCATGGCTCCGGACAATGTCCAGGTCGCTTTTTCCAGGAAATCTGTAGTTTTACGAACACCCATAATTTGGTTGGATGATGCGAATGATGATGCCAAACCTCCACCTTTAGAGTTTTGAACCAATACGATTAGTATCAATAAAAGACAGATAATGAATACTAAAACAGAAATTGCTGTGTACATAATTACTCTTGATTATTTATGTTTTCTTTAATTTTCTCTATTCGGTTGGCAAAGTAAACACTTTTTTCCGGATATTTCAAACTTAATTTAATATAAGTTGTGATTGCTTTGTCATATAATTTTTGTTTGGTGTATATCTTGGCTAATGTTTCTGTAAAAAGCTCCTCTTGCGAATGGGGGTTTTCCTGCGACAAATCCTCGATATTCTCTGTGGTTTCAGTGGTTTTGGGAATACTTGGATTGTTCTGTATGAAATTGTCTATCAGCTGGTTCTTCTTCTCTTTCCGGGCAGCCTGATCCGAGGGCGCTGCTGTCTCTTCATCCTCTAAAGAATAACCGGCGCTTATGATTTCGGGAGTCTCTAATGCAGGAGACTCTTCTTCTGTCTCTTCCGTGTCCAGGTCCAGCGGCAGCGGTCCGATGTCTTGTGCATGTCTTGTGACCGGTTGGGGGGTGGCATCTGGCTTTTGAGTTGGGAAATCTTCAAAATTCAGGCTGACAATGCTTTCATCTTCCAGTATGTTGTCTGTCTTGATGGTTTCCGGCATTTCCTCCGGCATGTGCGAAGGCTCCGCCTGCATTTCTGCCGTCGGCACTTCGCGCGCGACGCTTGGCTGCACATCGTGAAGATGTGTGCCGGGCAACAGATTCAGATAGTGTAACAGGCGTTTGTGGTCTGTAATGTGTACGGTACTCGTTTTCAATTCATGCCTGAACTGGCTCCCGGCCTGCAAGTAGAGCACTTTCAGGTAGAGCATGCGTGCCGCTTGGAAATAGGGGTATCGTTTTACAAGAGCTTCCAGTTCCTGTAAATCGTCTGCTCCCACTTTCTCAGGATGGCGCATGAATTCAAAAAACTTTTCCCGTCGCATAGGCTACCAGTTGACAATGGCTTTGTTGTAAATGTCGTCAATGATTTTGTCCAGGATCTCTTCAATCAGGCTTGTCTCCACAGAGTTGAAGTCAACATCGGTAGAGTAGTCCGCATAATTGGAGAAAGTGGATGAAAAATCAAATTTGTCATCTATCGTATTGGTGTACTTCACCCGGATGCCGATTGTCAGGCGGTTGGAGGATGCCACTTCGCCTGAAGTGATATCGATGGGACGTTGCGAATATTCGGTAATCTGTCCTTCGAACCGAATATCCCCGTTATTGTCAGTCAATTGTGTCAATCCTGTCTTCTGGCGGATATATTCTGTCAGCTTGTTTGTAAAAGTGGTGCTGAGTGTTGGCATTACAAGCGGGGCTTTGTTCGGGAAATAGTCAACGGAAAAAGTCTTGATTTCCGGATTTAACGAACCTCCGGTCATATTATATGTGACGTTCACACCCATGAAGCGGCATGCTGTACAGCATAATATGATGGTAATCAATATGAAAACGAGCCTGTTTCTAATCATTTGGAATAAATTAATGTGGACTGCAAAAATAGGGATTTCCTTTTAATTTTCTAAATTATATTCTTTCAGTTTCCTGTATAATGTACGTTCGGAAATGCCAAGGTCTTTGGCGGCCAGTTTCCGTTTGTTATGGTTTTTCTCCAACGCTTTCTTGATGAGTTCCTTTTCTTTTTCTTCGATGGAGAATGACTCTTCTATCACCGCCTCTGACTCTTGTATGTGGTCATTGGGATGCAGGGTGACAGGGATGGGGGAAGGGGAATGGCTCGTGGAAATGTTGGGTGACAGGTTGTATAAATCATGCAACACCAGTGCCGTACTGCCCTCCTTTACCGATGATGCGGCTTGAGGTTCGTTTTGCATCAGGTCGTATACCAGACGTTTCAAATCGTTCATATCTTTTTTCATGTCGAAGAGAATCTTGTACAGGATTTCTCTTTCTGAGGCAAAATTGGCTTCTCCTTTATCCTGGCACGAGAGGGTGGGGAGCATGGGGTCACCTTTCGGTATGTATTTGCGTAAAGTCAGGGCGCCTACCGACCGTTCCTGTTCGATGACGGATATCTGTTCGGCAATGTTTTTCAATTGGCGCACATTTCCCGGCCAGCTGAACGATTTTAACACCTGTATGGCATCGTCTGTCAGCCGTACGATGGGCATCCGGTATTTCTCAGCAAAATCAGCTGCGAATTTTCTGAATAGCAAAGGGATGTCATCTTGCCTTTCGCGCAATGGCACGATGGAGATGGGGATGGTGTTTAACCGGTAGAACAGGTCCTCTCTGAATTTCCCGTTTTTGACAGCCTGCGGGATATTGAGATTGGTTGCGGCAATGACGCGCACGTTGGTCTTTTGCACTTTTGAAGAGCCCACGCGTATAAACTCGCCTGTTTCGAGCACCCTTAGCAATCTCGCCTGTGTCGGCAGCGGCAACTCTCCGACCTCATCCAAAAAGATGGTGCCGTTGTCGGTGACTTCAAAATAGCCTTTCCGGTCGGAAACAGCTCCGGTGAACGAACCTTTCTCGTGGCCGAACAGTTCGGAGTCGATGGTCCCCTCGGGAATGGCTCCACAATTGACTGCGATGTAGGGAGCGTGTTTGCGCGCACTATAGGCATGGATGATGCGGGGAAAAATTTCTTTTCCCACGCCGCTTTCGCCTGTAATCAGGACGGAAAGGTCGGTCGGAGCCACTTGTGTGGCAATATCTATGGCACGGTTTAATGCAGGGGTGTTTCCTATGATTTCAAACCGTTGTTTGATTGCTTGGATATCTTCCATTATAATAGATTGATGTTTGGAATTTGTATTACTGCAAAAATAGCAGTTTAAACTGACAAAATTGCATATCCTTGCAAAAAGATTGTCAATTAAAATTAAGTTTGTTTTTGTTTGATTTTATTTAAATGTTTGTTTTTTTTGTCTATAATTCCAGAGGGGTGCGTATGAATGAAAAAAGAGAATCCTTTTTATTGCGGATCAATGCAAAAGAACGACAGGCATTTCATGTGCTTTTTGCGGAGTATTATCGTCCGCTGGTGCTTTTTGCCATGCATTATTTGGATGAGCAGGAGGAGGCCGAGGATGTCGTACAGGATCTCTTTGTCTCGGTTTGGGAAAAAAAGGAGGCCTTCTTGTCGGAAAAAAGTATCCATGCCTTTTTGTATAATTCCGTCCGGAATATTTGCCTGAATCGATTGAAACATAGGAAAGTGGAGGAAAAGTATTTGGATTACAGCATGAACTTTGCCTCTTTGAAAGAGGAGGAGGATTATGAAGTGATGAAAGAGGATTTGTATGAACGTCTTTTCCGTGTGATTGAAGAGTTGCCTCCCCGTTGCCGTGAAATATTTCTACTTCATTTGGACGGAAAGAAAAATGAAGAAATCGCAGAGCAATTGAATCTGTCTTTATTGACCGTAAAAACCCAGAAGAAAAAAGCGATGAACTATATCCGCAAACGTTTGGGGATGGCGGTTGTCTGCATGTTGGGATTGTTGTAATGTGGATGCCAGTGCAGTGTCCCGTTTCCCATGGACTTGTCTTTTATTTTCCTATAGGATAATGATGGCTTATCTGTATCTCAATGATAGCTTAAATATATCCGTCGCTTATCTTTGATATATCTTTGATATAACTTTGATATATGTTTGAATACAATTTAAGAGGGGAAAATGTGGGTGTTTCCTATGGTGGTTGTGATGTCGTTTTAAATAATTTTCCCCGTTTAAAAAAAATCTTTTTTTATTGATACCCCCTTTTGTAGGTCTTGTTGTCTTTGGTGTAAAGACGATAAAATGGAGATGGAAAATTTACATATAATCAATTTGTTGACAGAATATCTGACCGGTGAAATGTCCGGGCAGCATCGGGAAGAGTTGGAACAGTGGTTGAATGAATGCGAGGGTAATCGGCAGTTTTTTGATAGATTTTGTTCTGATTGCTCTTTTCGGGAGCGTTGGGAACTCCGTCAGAATATAGATGTGGATGCTGCGATACGGAGATTCGATGCCAGAACGGGTGGTGCTGTAAAACCTTCTGTATGGAAGATATGGGAAAAATATGTTGCGGTGGCGGCAGTGCTGGTCATGGCATTGGGCGTATCGTGGTTTTATTGGTACCGGACGGGAGCGGATCTGGAGCCTCTCAAATCGGAAATTGCTCCGGGGGATGCGAAGGCGGTATTGGTGTTGTCCAATGGTGAAAAAGTGGATTTGGGTATAAAGGATTCTTTGGCGGTGGATCTGGCTGGTGGTGTGCGGGTCGTGAATAATGGAGAACAGCTGAAATATAAAGGTGGGCAGTTGTCAACGATGAAATTTAATGAATTAAGAGTGCCTCGGGGAGGGGAGTATGAAGTGGTGCTTGCAGATGGGACTGTTGTGAAATTGAATGCAGGTTCTTCATTGAAATGTCCGGAGTCATTTGGTACAGACAAACGGGAGGTGATTTTGTCTGGAGAGGCATATTTCCAGGTAACAAAAAGTGAAAAACCTTTTATTGTAAAGGTGGGTGATTTGATGGTGAAAGTATATGGAACTGAATTTAATGTTAATGCACAAAAAGCTGGTAGGATTCAGACCGTATTGGTAGAAGGAAAGGTTGGGGTGAAGATGTCGGGGAAGGATGATGAGTATATCTTGTCTCCACATCAATTAGCTGATTATGATGTAAATAGTGGGAGAGTGGAAGTGAAGGATGTAGATTTGACACCTTATGTTGCTTGGACTTTGGGAGAATTTGTTTTTGAAAATGAACGTTTGGAAGAGATTATGGAAACCTTGGCATTATGGTATGATGTGGAAGTTTTTTATCAGAGTACTTCTTTGAAGGATTTGCATTTTACCGGTTGTGTGAAAAGATACCAATCAATAAATCAGATATTGAACGCATTATCTCATAGTGTTGGGGTGAAGTTCGGTCAGAATGGTAAGACATTGATTGTAAGTGAATAAAAATATACGGGAGATGTTCCACCATCTTCCGTATTTAAATAACGAATAAAGTGATGTTCCACCATCCTTTATTCATAGTAAAAACTTAATAACAACAAATTTATGAAAGAAATCTGGATTTTGCTCAAACTTTTTGGGCAAAAAAAACGTAAAATTTTGTGTGTAATGAAACTGAGCGTTTTCTTTATTCTATTTTTGTCTTTGTCTGTTTCTGCTCGTGTAGTTGCTCAGCAAGAAAAAGTGAATCTACATTTGGAGAATGTTTCGTTAAAAACTTTTTTCCAGGAGGTGCAAAAGCAAACCGGTTTGTATTTTGTTTACAACGAAGAGATTTGTAGCAATTTTGGAAGTGTGTCTGTCGATGTAAAAGATGAGCCGGTAGTGAATGTTTTGGATGTAGTCTTTACGAATAAGGCGTATTTTTATCATTTTGAAGACAAGATTATTGTAGTAAAAGTGAAAACGTTGGCAGAACCTCAGCAATCCATGAAACAGGTGAAGGGTAAGGTTACTGATAGTAAAGGCAATCCTTTGCCTATGGTTACTGTTAAGTTGTTGGGAACAGCGCTTGGTACAGCAACTTCGGATAATGGTTGGTTTCAGATGACTTTGCCATTGGTTAAAGGAAGCTTGGAATTTTCATTCGTTGGGTATAAAACAAAAGTTGTTCCCTTCTCAATAAAGACTCTTGATACATTGCGTATTATCATGGAAGAGGATATGCAACTTTTGGATGAAACTGTTGTTGTTGCTTATGGTACAAGTAATAAAAGAGAAATGACAGGAGCTGTAACAGTTATAAAATCTGATGATATAAAAGATATACCTAGTCCTAATGTCTCAAATTTATTACAAGGTCGCGTAGCTGGTATGGATGTAACTAATCTTACGGGAGCTCCTGGAGGGGGAGGTACAAATGTAACAATCCGTGGTTTTAATTCATTAAGTGTAGAAAGTGGTAGGCGTTTTTCCAATCCATTGTGGGTGGTTGATGGTGTACCTATGAATGCCTTTACGTCTCCTGTAACTGGAACAAATAGTCTTTCTGATATAAACCCTGAAATGATCGAAAGCATACAAGTTTTAAAAGATGCATCTGCAGCTTCTCTTTATGGGTCAAGAGCTGCTAATGGAGTTATTATTGTTACTACAAAGAAAGGACATAAAAATCAAGAAGCGCAATTTGATGTTAATTTTTCGTATTCATATAATGTTCTTCCTAAATATCCAGAACAGACAAGGGGAAGAGCTGAACGAGATTTTCGTCTTCAACAGATAAAAAATGAAAGAGTTGCATATTACGATGAGAACAAGAAAATGTATATATATCCTACTAGTTATAAAGAAACATGGGATATGTATGGTCCTTCATATGATGGCTTTTGGATTGACGGTTATGTTAACAATGATAATAACGGTTCTTATCTTCAAGATAGTTTGAATCCATTTTTTAATAACAGCACAAATTTTTTCAAATATTATTTTGATGCAGCCAAAACGTTAAATGCAAATATTCAAACATCAGGAGGAGGTGAAAGAAATACTTATTCGGTAGGTTTGGGCTATTATAAAGAAGATGGAATTTTGAAAGGGACCGGTTATAAACGTTTAAACTTGATGGGTAATTTTATTTTTGACCCAAGATCATGGTTGTCTGTTGATTTGCGTACATATATAGCCTATACAGATCGAAGTAGAGGTAAAAAAAGCAATGGCTTTTCTTCTGGCAATGAGATTGAAGTTGTACCTGGAGATCCATATAAACAATCATCTCTTTTCCCTGGAAATTCAACAGTAACAGAAGAAGCAATGAAGAAATTAAAGGGTATTGAAGAAAAAAATAATAGCTATCGTTTGAGAACCAGTTTTGGATTGAGAGGAAGAATTATTAAAGGATTGGAATGGAGTAATACTATTTCTCTTGATTTCTCACAAAATAACCGAAATTATTTTGCTCCTTCATGGATGAATACTAAAAAAGAATCAGAGTCTATGGGAGAAATAAATCGTTCCTATTCTATTCTTGATGAATTATTAGTGACATACAAACATGTATTTAAAGAATTGCATAAGTTGGATGTTATGTTCGGTTATTCATATCAGTATGATCAAGATAATTATAATGCTGGAAGTGCTAAAAATGGGCCTAGTGATTATGTGCATTATATTGGTAAAAATGGTTGGCCGGATATAGAGACGACTAACGGAAGGATTATTGCAATGAAAAATTATAGATCAGATTTTTCAGAAAAAAAAATGGAAAGTTATTTTGGGCGAATAAATTATTCATATGGAGGTAAATATCTGGCTTCTGTTACATTGCGACGGGATGGAAGTTCTGTGTTTGGGAAAGATTTGCGTTGGGCAACTTTCCCATCTATAGCTTTAGGATGGAATTTTTCAGAAGAAAACTTCTTTGATAATTTTGAAGCACTTTCTTTTGGTAAAATACGTGCCAGTTATGGTGTATCAGGAAATCAGTTTAACTCCCCTTATCTAGCATATGGAATTCTTGAAGGAGGTGAAAATTCCTATGATGGACAACCAATTATCTCACCTAATTTTCGTGAAGGTTATTGGAATAAAAAACTTGGTTGGGAAGAAACAAAACAATTTGATTTTGGATTGGATTTGAATTTTTTTGATTATCGTTTGGGATTCATCATAGACTATTATTATAGATATACGAAAAAGATGTTAAGTCTTGTTCCTCTTCCAGGCAAACATTATGGTTATTTGAATGCTTGGATGAATGCAGGAGCATTATCGAATGAAGGAATAGAATTTGAGGTAAGTTATGATGTCTTTAGACGTAGTAATTTAAATTGGCGTATTTCTCTTAATATGGCTAAAAATTGGAATATGCTAAGAAAAACATATGACGGTAGAGATATCAATGCAACCTCGACAGATTATAGAGATTTGGATTATGTTTTGGGAAAACCTATAGGTAGTATTTTTGGAAATAGAACGAATGGAATTATTCAATCAAGTAAAGATATTCATTATTTTTATCGTCCTGATGGTAGCTTGAGAGCATTAGAAGTAAAAGGTTCTCCAGAGACATTCTTTAGAGAGGGAGATGTTAATTTTATAGATGTTAACGGAGATGGGTATATAGATGATTTTGATTATGTATATATAGGAAGTAGTTTGCCTAAACTTTATGGAGGTATTGTCAATGAAGTTAATATAAAAAATTGGGATTTAAATATACTTTTTTCTTATTCTTTAGGACGAGATATGATAAATGGAGCTCCACAAAGTAGTATAAGTAAAAAGAATAATCCGGTATTTGTGGATTTGCGTGACGTTACTTTTTGGGAAAAAGAAGGAGATAAGAGCGATTTCCCGTATTTGCAGCCTAATAATTATAATGGAACATGGACTAATATGAAAGACTATATGGTTGAACATGTGAATTATTTAAAGTTAAAAACACTGACTGTTGGCTATACACTTCCTAAAGAATGGTTGAAAAAATGTTTTATTCGTGATATTCGCTTTTTTTTCAGTGGTGAAAATTTGTTGACATGGACAAATTATTCTGGATTGGATCCAGAAACGGTAGATATTAATACTGGTTATGATAAAGGGGATACTTATCCCTTAGCGAGAAAATTAATTGTAGGTGTAACCATTAAATTGTAAAGTTTATGAAATACATATATATAGTTTTAACTTTAGCATTTTTGTTTAGTGCGTGTAATGATGTGCTAGATGTTCTGCCTGAGAATTCCGTGACATTTGAAAACTACTTTCAAACAGATAAAGATATGGAAACATTTTTGAATTCCATTCGCTCAGGAGTCCGAAACATATCAGGCTATAGATGGACTGTTGAAATTGTAGGAGATAAATATGACAAATATAAATCATCACTTGCAGACTTAATTGAGTGGAAGACTAGTTTTTTTTCGCCTAAGAATGTATCGTTTTATTGGGACCCATATTATGCAATTATTGCAAATGCAAATATTCTTCTCGAAAATATAGATAGAGGTCATATTTCGGAGGAACGGAAAAATTATTATAGAGGGCAAGCACATTTTTATCGCGCTTTATGTTATTTTTGGATGGCTCAATATTGGGGAGAATGTCCAATACAAAAAAGTAGTAGAAATATAATTGACATCTCTAAATCTTCAATTGAAGATGTATTACAATTTGCATTGGATGAAACAAATCTGGCGATTTCTTTATTACCGAAATCTAAAGATGCTGTAGACGCTTCTGGAAACAGTATGGTAGAAAAGAAATATAATGCGTGTCAGGAAGTTGCAAAATCATTAAAACTAGAAATATGTTTGTGGAAAGGAGCTGTATGTAATGAACTTGAATTATTCCAAGATGCAATAAAATGCGCCAACTATGTAATTGATAGTTGTGATTTCCAATTGGCTAATGATCCGGCAGAAGTTTGTGAAAAAGTCCTTTATGGTAATAGTCAAGAAGGAATATACGAGATTGAATATAATGAATCAGAAATTAAGGAGTGGAACAGTTGGACGGCAGCAAAAAATGCAGTTTGTTTTCCAATAAAGCCTGGAGAAGGTAGAGGAACAATTAAAAATTCTCCCAATATATGCATTAAACAAGAAACTATAGATCAATTATATCCTGGAACCTATAATGGTAAAATTACACCAGAAAATTTTGATGGAGATAGGCGTCGTCTTGAATATGTATATGATATGGATACCATTATCAATAATCCAGAGTGGGAAAAACAGACTGGAGGCTATGCTTATCCTTATAAATTTAGGAAAATACAAGTTGGTACTAATAATTGGAATAAAGGAAAATTTAAGAATTTGGCTGGCAATTGGGTCATTTGGCGTTTGGCTGATATCATACTTTTAAGAGCTGAAGCATATGCTTGGTTGGGTAATATAGATAAAGCAGCCCAAGATATCAACCGTATAAGAGAGCGTGCTTATGGGAATAGTAAGCATAATTATACTGCAGCTGAAGGTGATATTCGTTATGCTGTGTTTAAAGAAAGAGAGAGAGAGCTTTTGTGGGAAGGCAAGCGTTGGTGGGATATTGTTCGTAATGGATACTGGAAAACAGAACTATGGGAATTTCATAAAACATTGACAGAAGAAGATGTTAGACGCGGTGCATTATATATGCCTGTAGGTAAAGATCAAAATGTATCCATTACTCAAAATGCTTATTGGCAGTCTAGATATTAATTTAAATTATATGTCATGAAAAATATTATAAAATATATCATAATAGTCAGTTTTGTTTTGTTAGGGGCTTGCAATTCAATTGATAATGGTTGGGATACTGGTGTTTCTAATGGGAAACACGAATGTTCAATGCTTACATATTTAAAAACAGATTCCTATAATTGGGATTCCATTGTTGTCATGATAAAGCATGCAGGATTAGAAAGCCTTTTTGATGGTAAGAATCCACAATTTAAAGATATTACATTTTTTGGACCTACCAACCATTCAATTAGACGTTTTCTATATAGTCATGGTTTTAAAGAGATAAAAGAAATGAGTCCTAAGTTCTGTGAAAAAATGATTGTAATGCACATTGTTAATAAAAGAATCATGAAAAAGGACGTTAATTTTAGAGATATGAATTCTTTTGATATTGTGAATTATACTCCGTTAGTGACTGAAGGAGGGATAAAGCTTAAAGCATATAAAGAAAGGGAAGCATGGGGAGAAATTGAAAATGCTGGTGCAGAAATATTATACTTATTATCTGAAACGGCAGGAAATAAACAAATTCCACTTGCTAGTCCTGATATAGAAACGCAAAATGGTGTTGTCCATTCTTTAAATTATAATTATACAATTGGAGATATGCTTGGAGAAGGTGACTTAAATAATCTGATTAATGAATTGTTATAAAATTTATATGATGAAAATATTATGTGTGATATTGACAGTCCTGTTTGTTTATGGTTGTCATAATATGCGTGTTGGATATTTGGAATATGATCATGCTAAATATTCAGAGGATAAAATGATTGTAAAGAAAGAATTGGATCCAGAAAAAGATGCAGAACAAATGGCATTGAAATATCATTGGGTATCTTTACCTATTGAAGGAATCATAGGTACTCAACCGATTTTTATGGAATTAGCTTCTGTGATAACAGATACTGGGGATGTAGATATATTTATGAGAGAAGTTTCAGTTAGAGGGAATGGTACTATTGATGTTCCATATGATCATCACTTACCTATAGGAACATACAAGGTAACATTAAAAGTTTATAATGAAGATCATGTAGGTATATTATCTGATATTTTCACTGTTATTGTAGAATAATAAGGGAAGTATTTAGTTGTTTTTTGTGTTAAATATTATCCCCAATATTGTGTAAATGAGAAAAACAGAATTCAAGTGAAATCTTTACATTTGGATTCTGTTTTTAATATAGAAGGGAGTAAATTAATTTGAATTAAATCCCTCTAAATCAAAAAGGAATACTCCCATTATTGTATAATGCTCTTTGTCTTCAAAAATCACCTTTTTTAGGTATTGTGGATAAATCGCATTCTTTTTAACATTGTAACATATAAAAAAAGTTTATGACAAAGGATAAATATCATATACAAAGAATCTCTGTATTGAAACAGCATAGTAGCGCATCATTCATCATAGAATGGTGCGTTTTTTTTGTGAACAAAGCCAACTGTTGTTCATTTTTAAAAAAGGGTATAGAACAAGTACTTTTTGCAAAAGAATAATGGACTTTAATAGTAATCATGAGTAATAAAAATAAAAGTTATACCAATTTCTTCATGTATATTGTCAAGTTCAATAAGAAGATTTTGTCTTAATTTTGCATCAAGAGCA